>ERZ791641.944-NODE-944-length-17714-cov-77.926723_pt1 | contig 17714 bp, 30 predicted proteins | sample MGYA00510055_ERZ791641 | MGnify/ENA primary metagenome ERZ791641 (study PRJEB30046, sample SAMN00715226) | human gut metagenome | study: EMG produced TPA metagenomics assembly of the A metagenome-wide association study of gut microbiota in type 2... | reverse complement strand
CGGTAGCTTCCACGCTGTCACGGGTGAAAGTCAGCTCATAAGTGTTCTTGCCATCAGGGGAATGAAAGTTGATAACCTTTGCAGCCATAATAAATGCTCTCCTTTATAAATGGGGGCAGAACCAAATCCGATGTTCAGTTCTGCCCGGTTTGATTGATTCGATTTTTGCGGTTTAGCCGCCGTTGATGGTCAGCGCCTTAACGAACTTCGGCTTGGTGTGGAAAATGCAGTTGATGGTCATTTCCACAACCTCATCCACGCCAAAGCCGGACAGACCAACCTGATGCATACCCTGCCAAGTGAAGCCGGAGCCGTCCTGCATCTTAATTGCATAGTACTTGTCGGGGTTCTCTTCGGCAGATTCATCGTAGCCAGCTTTCTGAACCGATTCGTAATCTTCCTTGTTGTAGTTTGCGGTAAACGCCTTAATATCGGACTGGTTAATACCAAAAATCTGCTTCTGCATCGGATCAGACAGGGTGGTGGCATCCAGAAGGTTCGGATCGGAAATCATATCCGGGACATCCTTGATGTCACACAACTTCGTCAATGCAGACTCGGTAGCACCACAATACAGGGTGGTATTCAGACCGGAGATAGCAGTACTCATAGAATGTTTACCTCCTTAGTTTCGGTAAATCATTCCGTCCTCTCCGATTGTTGCCCCATAGCTGCAATCAATCCGATAGACGGAATTGTTGTACAGCCCATTCAACGGGGCAAACGATTTGCGATAGAACTTTTTGGGTTCGAGAACAGAATCCACGATTCCAACAATAAAGCGTGCTTCTGCACTGCGCCCGGGGTTCTTGTTAGAGTAGACACGCACACGCAGGGAAACGGCGGCATACTTGCTTCGGTTTGCAGAATCCCGATGAACCGGGAGGTTGCTGTTTTCCTCTATCTGCACACACGGAAACCTCTTAACAGGGCTGTCACTAATTTCGTTAGTAACGAAGATACCGGGAACTTGCTTTCGCAGTTCCTTAGCAACAGCCGTGTAGATAGAGTTGAAATAATCAATCAACTATTCCAGACCTCCCTCCACGTTGCTTCCACCTGAGAAGCCATTTCTTCAACAGCTCCCCACATAGCCATAGCTGGTTCGTTACCGCTAGTGTAGTTCAACTGACCTTTGCCATCGACCTGCTTAACAGGCGTGCCAGCGTTGCCAGATTCGCCGTAGTAGTACCAACGCTTGTGCTGTCCGTTCCCTTTGCCGTATGTTCCGTGTTCTCCAACGCCATCAGGAAGTTCGCCGCCATAAGCGGAATGAGATACGCCAGTACCAAACTCAATGAACGCAACCGCTTTTCCGTGAGCTACAATTGCAAAGCCATTAGATGTCTGCACAGGGTCGCGCTCAACCGTCACATCGTTGTCACCGGCGTACTGCGCGTTAGCAAACCTAATCGTTGCAACGTCAATGCCTTTTTGAGCCAACGCCCGCGCAAACTCCTGCGCTTTTTTGTTCAGGGTGGTCTTGTACTCCTGTATCTGACGTTCCGCATCACGAAGTCCGGCATCGCTCAACCTCACTTTAATTTTCACTTGCAGCCACCTCTTTCAGCGCATATAACGTGTCCGTGATATGCTCTGCGACCTTGACCACAGTGTAATTGAAGGGCTTTGAAACGTCCGTCTGAAACCAGACGCGCGTACCTTCATAAAGCGGTGTGTTGCGCTTTTTACTGGACGAACTGGCAACGTAGCTGTAATCCGTGAACGCTCCAAAAGGGTTTGCTTCCGCAGAACCAGTAGGAGGACTGACATTCAGCATCAGCTTTGCGGGTTCACTCCACGATTCGTATGCAGATTCGCCAGTCTCGTTTCCCCACTCGTCCACAACAGGCGTTTTTTCGCCGACTGGGTTTGAATACCACAGCGGGCGTTTATCCAGCGGGCTTCCATTAAACATCAGCTGATAACACCTACTCTCGGAACCACTTCATTCAGCAGGGACTGTGCTACATCGGACGATTCCCACACACGAGTGATACCATTGTTGGTATAGCTCGTCTGTCCATTTGCGCCGATGTGGTTGTACAGTTCCGCTGCAATGCGTATCTGCAACGACTGATACTGCAAGGGCAACTCGTCCGGTCTGTTACCGAAGGGGTAGCCCTGTGCAAATATCTTGTCCTTGGCAAAATCAAGCAGCAGGTCGAAGAGTGGGTAGTCCTCGTCCGTGATTTCACGGTCAAGTGCAGGGGCGATGTACTGCCCCAGCTTGGCTGCCGCTTCGGAATACTGATCTCCCATGCTGCTTTCCTCCTTTCGCTTTAGTAAGCCTTGATGCAGTACACAGCGTCCATGCGCTCAAAGGACGGCAGAACAATTTCGGAGACGTAGATGTTGGTGTTGACAGGATGCACGGTCTGCTCGGTGGTAACAGCAACGCCAGTGTTCACAACGGAAACCTGTGCGTTGGAGATGCCAGCCATCAGGTCGGCTTCCTCAGGGGTGGCAACATAGTACATATTGCCCAGAGAGCCAGAAGGAGCCAGCACGACATAGCCATCAGGCAGATACTTCTCGGAAGCAGCGGTCTCTTCCGGCTTGAACATCTTGTCATACAGGTGGATGCGGATGCCGGATGCACTTTCGATAACAGAACGAGCTTCGGAATCAACCAGCACGGCGGTGGCGGTCTTCATAACCGTCAGGAACCGGTTCTTGATTTCATCCGCAGCGATCATCTTGTGGAAAGTGTTGGTGTTCATGTAGGCATCGGTGATAATCTCACCAGTGTTTGCCAGCACGGTGTTTGCAGCAGTGGTCATCGTGGCGATGGGGGTTGCAGTAGTAGGAGCATCCCACTTCTCCTTGGTAGCCAGAGCCTTGTAATTGGACTGCTGCCAAGTGCCGTCAGGGTCGTAATCGTAGACGTAACTCACGCCGTTGGATTCGATGGAGATTCCGGGCTTGCCAGTCTTAGGAGCCAGAAGCTGCCACACCATTCGCTCAGGCACAATGCGAGCACCGGTAATAAGCTGTGCGGTATCATCGTAGACACGATTGATAACGTCTGCCGCAAACTCCTGATTAGTAGCCAGAACAGAGATAATCTTGCGGCGGTCTTCCTCGTCAATGTGAGTGCCCTCACGGAAGAACGGCATATTGGTCTCGGTCATTTTGATGCCCTGACGAGTACGGAACGTAGCCTTGGTATCGAAAACGCTAGGCTTCAGCGAAACGCCAACGCCCTTGTGGCCACGCAGCCACTTCAGTTCCATGCTGACCTTCTTCCGAGCAGGGAACAGAGCATCGGAAGCATAGGGCTGCGCATTGGTCGGGTCGTTCGTCCAATAGGCGGCAATCGCAGCAGGGGAGAAAATTTCGTTCAGATTCAGTGCCATAATTTAGTCCTCCTTACTCGCTCTTTGCGCCAACATCAGTACGGCAGAAAACGGCGGGAACAGCCTTTTTCAGAGCGGCAATATCGTTTGCAGAATAGGTAAAGCCGGACAGCTTTGCCTTGTCCACATCAATAACGCCCTGAATTAGCAGTGCGCCATTGGGGTTGACGGCAGGGTCAACGGTGTGCAGCAGAATGCCAATGGCATCGGTAGCTGCGTCAGCAGCGCTAGTGCCAGTAGTGGCAGCAGCTTTCAGACCAGTCTTTGCCATGGGATAACCAGCCGGAACGGCATTGGTTTCCTTGACAGTAAAGGGAATGGCAACGTAGGTATCAGCAGCCAGAATAGTGCTTTCAGGAGCCGATACCGGAGTATTGGTGTACTTCATGTTTTCCTCCTTAATGGAAAGCAGTCATTGCGTCACTCGATGCCTTGTTTGCGTCTGCACGCTCCTGTGCGAAGCGTTTAGCAAAGGCAACACCTGCGCTATCTGCGCTGTTACCATTGCCATCCGCACCCGGAGGCGTGGGCATATCATTCAGCAGAGAAGCCTTGTATGCGGTGTCGTGGGCGGTCATAAACTCCGACTGGAACTTAAACACCTTGTCCATGTCGCCGTCAGCCAGTGCAGATGCAGCCTTTCCAGCCAGTTCAGCGTCATAACCCTGCGCAACGAACTTTTCACGGTAAGATGCAAGGGTTTTTTCCTTGACGAGGTTTTCCTTGTCGGCAGTCAGAGCTTCAATCTGCTTCTGCATTTCTGCCAGCTTATCAGCCTGTTCCTGTGCGGCGTTCTCGTCATCGGTGCGCTTTGCCTTGAGCTGCTTCTTGTACTCGGCTGCTTCACCGTTGGCTTTCGTCACGGCGTTGCGCAGCTTCTCAATCTCCGCGTTAGGGTCTGCAGCCTTTTCAAGCGCAGAAACAATTTCATCGGCGGTCATGCCCTCTTTGTAGGCATCACCAAGTAACGCTTTGTAGTTCATATCGTTAATTTCCTCCTGCGTTTTTTTACCGTTGCTTCCCTGCAACGCTGCGAAATTTGTATCCCGGCTTCCCTGCCGTGTTTATAGCAAAGGGTTATTCGCCCTCTGTTTCATTGTCGATTTTGCTTAGAATCTTTTTGAAAAGTTCAAGCTGTTCTTTAGAAGGTTCTTTCGGCTCTGTTTGAGCAATCGCTACATTGGCATAAAGAGCGGCTTCTTCAAGGTGAGTAAGCGCAATGCTTCTTTCTCGATTCGGCTCAATTTGCAAAATCAGCTTCTCTGCATATGAAAGTGAATCGTAAATATGCTGAAATAAAGCCATCTCTGCTCTTGAAAGTGCTCTGCCCTTATACATTGTTGCTTTCCTTTCCATCAGCCTGATTGCCGACCATTTTGTTGGTGTCAACAATATGGTCTGTGGGCTGTTCCTGCGGCTTCGGTGCTTTCCCATCCTTGCCTAGCTTTCCGGCGGCAATCAGGAAGGGCTTGCTCATTTCGTAAGCAGCCTGCGGGTCAGGGAACAGACCGGGCGTAGTAAACGCCAACTGCGGGTCAATGCTCTGATTAAGCATCTGTGCAAAAATCTGAACCTTGCTCTGCTGGTTATCGTACTGACGGCGGGGCAGTTTGATATTGATGTCGCTTGCCATCAGCTTAGAACCAGCCGTATCACGCAGAATTTTGAGCATCACAGACAGGCTTTGACGTTCCGAGAACTTGAACATATTCTCGTACTGCTGCGCCCTTGCCTCTGTGTGATTCCAGCCGTTGCGGACAATGACTGCGCCCACGTTGTCGGACGTTGCGTTCTCACTGCCAGTGGCGCTGGGCATAGCAGTCAGACTGCGGTACACGTTCAACATGGAATCAAGCAAGGTCTGGCTCTGCTGCTGGTCAAGTTCGTTTGCAATCTGCTTTACATCAGCGGCAAGACCAGCGGTAGACTTGATGGACATTGCGCCCATCTGCTTAACAGCATCCAGCGCTTCCTTGTCCACAAGACAGTTTACAAACACCAAGATGGACTGGATGAACTGCTCAACGCCGTCCAGACGGTTGCTTTCAAGATTGTTGATGGCATCCAGAACAGGGATGGCCGGTTCAAACAGCCCCATGCGCTCTGGGTTGAGCTTGTATTCGACCATCGGAAGCATCCCCAGAGAATGGCTTTCAGATTTTGTGATCTTGCCGTTGTCGATTTCAAAGTACTGGTTTGGCGTGTACACGCAAATCAGGTCGTTCAGGTCATTCTGATAATTGCGTGGAATGTGCAGCACGTTGGCAATCGGCTTGTGACCGATGCCGGAGTTGTAAATCACATACGCCATGTCCGGGTCGGGAACGTCCACCAGCAGGGGTGTTTCGTCCGGGTAGTTACCGCCATACCCCTTGTCAGGAAGAACAATGCGGTATCCCTGTCCGCACTCCAACATCCACTGCCAGAGCCGCCGATCAAGCGCGTCCTTGCCCTCATACTGCAAGGCGTTAGACAGCCGGGCGATTTCCTCGCCGTCACCTGTTGCCGTTTCAGACCGCACATAAGAGCACGGCGTACCGCTCATATAGCCTGTGTAGAAGCCCACACACTCGTTGGCGTGGTTCTCTACAATGCGGTTCGTGATTTCAGCGTGATATTCCTTCGTGCGGAGGAGAACAGGCTGACTGCCCAAGTAGTAATTGTGCAAGAAGCGAATCTCATTCTTGTTCAGCAGATGAATAGGCTCTGCCTTGCCCATGACCACTTTCAGCACGTTCTCCCGATTGATTTCCGTCTCCGGCGTTTCAATCGGTCTGCGTCCGGTCAGCGGATTATTCAAAAAACCGCCAACGACCATCTGATACTCAGCCATGCGTTCCTCCTTTCCGGCAAAATAAAAAGCGCAGCAAGACAAACCTGTTAAGGTCTATCTCACTGCGCCAAAACTGCGCTTCAAAAGCTATTTACTTTTCCGGTGGATGGATAATTTTTACCCATCCTTCCCTTGTGTCTCCTTCGATAACGCCCTTGCATCTGTCGCACTTGAAATGGTATCGTCCGTCTACTTCACCAAGATAGCGATTGCAGCGGACGTTCTTATAGATGGGATTCTGCCTGATACAAGGGCAACAGATTCTAACTAACATGAGCGCTCCTTTTGCTGAATTTCTGGAAACAGGCTGTTGAGCACAGACCTGTCAGAAGCTACTGGGAAACTATTCGCACTTCCAGCCGTGCTATTCTTCGCCCGAAGAAAACCATTGCAGCCTTTACATTCAGTTGTCGGACAGACGTAAATGGGTCAGCTGCAATTTTGGTGCTGCATAATGGATTTGAACCAATGTATGTCCGGTTATGAGCCGGATGCTCTAGCCTGACTGAGCTAATGCAACATAGAAACCCGGCTTGATTGGTTAACCGCTGCTCTTTGCAATGTCATGCCTAAACATTACATTGAGAGCCGGGAATAGCGGTGGAGGTTTTGGAGAATAAGCCCATGCAAAGCTAGGTAGTTGGTTGTGCTGCGTAACGGAATTGAACCGTTGCTTGCCAGAAGAGGGGAAGTATTCTGACATTCCCAGCCAGCAGGGAACGCAACATATAAACCCGGCGAATGGAAAGAGTGAAAAGCATTCGCCGGTGAAAGGAGAAATATGCTCGTTGACACACAAGCGAGTAAAAATGACAAAACCTCGCTATGCCGGGCTATTCCTTAGAGGAAGCTGCAAAACTTCCTGCATACATTATAAGCGTTGTCAAGTGGTAAAATCAAATAAATAGACCCAGCGAACACAATATATTGTGTTTTTAATCAAAATGGACGCTTGACAGGTTCGATTTTACTGATTCCGTTATACAATTCATCGGCAAGCTGTGCCAGACTGTCCGGCGCATCATCGTGCGGAACTTTGCCAAGCTGTGTGAACATCGTCACCTGTTCCATGAACGCCTTGTACTCTTTCGACTGGTGCTTCTCGTCAAGGAAATAGAACCGTTTGATGTCTGGCGCATACTGAATAATTCTGGACAGCTTGCTTTGACCACTTGGCGCACGTTGGCTGCGGACAGAGCAGTGATAGCCTTGCTGCCGGAGCTGGCTGTCCACTACGTCACAATATTCATCACCGCCGTTGTTGGCTTCGCCACGCACCACATTGATTTTGTGCTGGATGATTTTGCCCACGACTTCCGGTCTGGTCACGGTTTTATCGCCATTATTGAACACAAGGTCAGGGATGAACACGGCATCGCCATACACATAGGCGATAGGACAGGCGGTAAAGTCACCGCCACCCCATGCAATATCCATGACCATGAGCTTGCGATCGGGCTCTCCATCCGGAAGAATACCGTTGTAATACCGTAATTCATCGGCAGGGAACAGCAGACCTTCACGCACATAAGGCTTGCCCATGTATTTTGCCCACCATGTTGCATCGTCAATACTGGCTTTCATGTCGGCATAGTAGGAATCGTCAAAGCCAACGCCGTAGTCATAATTGAAGTTGCTGTGTCCGTTCTCGTCCACCGCAGGAATCACCCGGAATCGGTACTTTGGGTTGTCCGCATACTGATTCTGGATCCGTCCCAGAGGGTCAAGCACGTTCCAGCGTGTACCGACCATCAGCTCCAATGCACCCTGCTTTTTACGGTCTTTTAGCTGGTTCAAGTAGGCATCGTATTTGTTGTTCAAACGCTCAACATTCAGGCTTTCCTCCAAGTCCTCAATCAGGTCATCACTGTACAGAACGCCGCCCTCGCCGATTTCAACTGCGCCAGTCAGCGTACCGCCAATGGAGCGGCAAGTCAAAGTGGGAAAACGCTTTTTGCGGTTCAGGTCAACGCTTTCGTCTTTTGCACTCTTATCTACAAGCTGAACGTCAGGGAAGATTTTGCCCCAGTTATAGGTCACGGGGTCAGTGATGATAGACAGAACTTCTCCATAGAAGCCATTGGTCAGCTTGTCGGAATGTCCGCTCATAACCGATGCAACGTCAGGGCGGTTGCCCATCAGCCATGTGATAAAAAATATACAGAGCGTACTTTTTCCAGTTCTCGGAGGTTGACTTACTCCCAGAAATTCTACACGATGAAAAAACAAGTCCTCTAGGTCACGAACCAACGTCAGAAGAACCTTTCTTCTCGGCTGATAGAACTTCTTTTCCGGCGCACGGTTCCATTCAAGGTAGATGCAATAGCTGTCAAATACATCCTTTGCTTCAAACAGGTACGTTCGGCTGATAATGTCATAGACTTTTGCCACGTCCTCACCTGTTTTCATCTTGCCCATCATGGTTGCACAGACAGAGCGCAACTCGCCAGAATATTTGTAGGCATCGAACCGCTTGTCTTGCGACAGAGCGTCCCTCAAATTCACGACCGCTTGAAACCAGTCCTCGTAGACCTGTGCTTCTGTCGGATTCTGCTTTGCATACGCTTTGATGCTGTTGATGATGGCAATGCACTGTTTTGGCTGCATAAAAAATAGGCACCCCCTACCTGAAAATGTAAAGAGTGCCTACAACTGCACAAAAATCAAATATTCGGTTTTATAATTTCACTTCAGAAAATTATTTACTAAAATCCATCTTAATAAATGGGTTGCACAGTTTATTTGACTTCTTCTGCAAGCTGGTTGAGCCTGCGTTTCAACTCGTTTGCATCATAGTACAAAGCGTCTGCAATGGCATTGAGAATGTCGGGCTTGTCGGTGTAATCGCACAGCGTTTCAATGAGTTTCAAACTCTGTTCTGACAATTTTGCAGTTTTCATGCTGTTTTTCCTTTCTCATTCGGTTTTATTCTAGGTTGCGAACAACGTCACCTGTTCTGTTCAGCAATCCGATACCATGTCTGGCGGGTCACACCAAGCTGTTTTGCGGCATCGGTAACGGTCAGCAGACGCTTTTCCACCTGTTCGTGCAGAATATCAAAGAGGTTTCGGTCGTACTCGGTGGGCTTGCGGCCTTCCCTGTAATCAGGGCGCTGGCTGGCGATTTTCTTGCCCTCTCTGGTGCGTTCAACAATCATGTCACGCTCAAACTGGGCAAACACAAGAAACATACCTCTCATAGCTCTACTAGCAGGGGTGTTGTCCATCACACCAAGATTCAGCACGTTCACTCGGATTCCTTTTTCAATCCACGAATCAATCAATTCATACCCACCGACAAGACTTCTGGCGACACGATCTAGCTTCGTTACAACGATTGTGTCTCCGCTCTGAACCTCCGCTTCTAGCTTATCCAGTTCTTTGCGTTCCATTTTTGTCCCGGTATAGACTTCTTTGAAAATCTTAGTTGCTCCAGCAGCTTTAAGAGCTTCCTCTTGTGATTCAAGGCTGTTGCCATCAATCGCCTGCCCAGCGGAGCTGACACGAGCGTAACCGTAAATCATTCAGGTTCACCGTCTCTTTCCAGAACTTTGAGAACAAATTCATCCGACGCAACATCAGCTCCAATAGGCTGAATCACAATCTGGTACTTCATTTCTTCTAAAAGCATTGCCATTGTGGACAGTTTCAAATCGTCTGCATTAACGCGGTTCGTTACATAAGAAGAAACATCATACTCCATCTGTCTTGCAAGTGATGCGGAGGTATATCCTCTGATTTTCATAACGGAGCGAAGAATATCCCCAGAATTGACTTTATTTTTGGTTGCGCCACCCTTTTTCTTTTCTGCCATTTTTACCGAGCCTCTCTTTCGGCTTAATAATAACACATTCTTATGTTTATGTCAACATCTTCTTGTGTTTTTTGCAAAATTTTTACTATCAATAGGGTGGTCAAACGGCTGTAAACTTTTTTGTTGCTTTACAAACTGTATACCTGAATAGTAGCCTTACGAATTATCGAAAAATATACTTTCGAGCGCCACCATTAAAGTAAACTAATCCGTTTACAAAATCGCTATCAAATAACGTAAATTTACGTTAGAATGCGTAAAAATCAGAAATATCTGATGTAAATTATACAAATTGGGCTGTTGACAACTATATACCAAGCGTCTATAATCTAAGACAGCAGAACACATGATGAATCGACCAGCAACGGTAGGTTTATCCTTTGTGGCATAAAAAATAGGCCGTCAGCCCCACCGACCAAAGTAGTACTGACGACCTATTCCACCACAAAACAGAAGCTGCGCAACCAAGGGCGCAGTCTCGGTTTCTGTCAATTATTATAGCAGAAGCAGACCGCTTCTGCAATAGAAAGGAGCAAAAAACATGAACTTTCCCACGACAACCGAAGAATTTCTGAAAACCTTCGCACACGGCAAAGAGCCGACCAGCGAGGACAGGGAGTACGCAGAAGCGCTGGGCAAGCTGTCCGAACTGAACTACCGGGCAGGGTACGAAGCGGGAGCATCCAAAAATAAGGGCTGAGTTTTGTGCAAAACGTAGAAATCCAGAGAATAGTACAGATAACAGTACTACATCCGGTGTTTCATTCCTTGACTTAACACAAAATAAGGTTATACTAACATCACCAGCAAATGAAAGGAGGTGAATAGACATGAGTAGCCCTTACGCCGAGCGGTTCAAGCGAACGCTGACGATCAGTATGACTGACAAGCAGTTTGAACATTTGCAAGCGTATTGCATCAAGAAGCGGGTATCGTTGTCCTTTGCACTTCGAGATGCGTTCTTTACGCTGCATCCCATACCGGAGACCAATGAAAACGAAAAATGATACGTCCGCTAAAGTTACCAGCCACAGCGAACGTATCATGAACCACACTGGAACAAGCTGTTCCAGCCTTATTATAGCAGGAATTGGCTTGTTCCGCAAGAACCATAGGAGTTTTTATGGAACAAAAGGTTAAATATGCTATCAATCTTATCAGCGAAAACGGACATGTTGTCGTTTCCAGCCGTGAAGTAGCAGAACATTTCGGCAAGGAACACAAGCACGTTCTGGATGCCGTCAAGAATCTCGTGGCCGAAAATTCGGCCACCAAATCCATGTTCTACGAAACCACGTTTGAAAATCGTGGCAAACAGTACCCGATGTACCTCATGAACCGGGATGGATTCAGTTTACTCACGTTTGGCTTTACTGGCAAGGAAGCCCTTGAATGGAAACTCAAGTACATTGATGCTTTCAATCAGATGGAGCAGAAACTCACCAATCCAGAGCCTGAATCCACGGAGATGCTGTTGAGCCGTGCTCTGATTGCTGCCAACAGTGTTATTGACACAGAGCGTAAGAAGGTAAAGGCTCTGGAAGCAGAAAATGCCAAGATGAAGCCTGATTCTGACTACGCAAAGGCTATGTTGCTCTCTGACGAAAGCCTGACTACCACGCAGATTGCCATGAACTACGGCATGAGCGCACGAAAGCTGAACCAGATTCTTAGAGGGCTTGGAATCCAACATACTGTGAACAAACAGTGGATTCCTTACCAGAAGTATCTTGGCAACGGATACGTTGTCGGGCACCCGATCGAGCTTCCGAACGGCAAAACGAAAGAAGTCACTCGCTGGACGAGAGCCGGTCAGAAGTTCATTTATAGCAAGCTCAAAGAAGCGGGCTATCTGCCTGTTGGTGAGCAGATTAGAATGGAGACGTGCTGATGGACTATTCGGAAGAAATGTTTCGGCTACAAGATGAGAATGAAGAGCACAAAGCCGTTTTAGAAAAAAGCCATGAAATCCTTAATCAGGCATTAGAAATCATCATGCCAGAGGATAAGCGGTCAAGGGAAGTTGTAAGTGTAGCGCTAGCAACGTCCGTGCAGCATTTTTGCGAGGACAGCTATTCAATGGGATACAATGATTGTTTGCTCGACATTCTCATGGAAAAGGAAGAAGTCAGCGCTCCTATCATGTTTCCAACACTTAAATCGTAAATAGCCTATAAGAAAAGCCAGTGGTTAGAGAACATCTAGCCGCTGGCTTTTTGTGTTATACGTTAATCTTGAATAGCAACCACTTCATAAGAGCTATAACCAGTAAATCCACTCAATGGATAAAGCTCAAACGATGCTGTTTGGCCCGAAGCAAGGCTGTCCATGATGTAAGTATACTCACCGCCAACAGGAACTTCATTGCCTTCGGTGTCTTTCATTTTGTAAAGAACAATGACCTTGACTGCATTGCTTGTAAACTGGCTATTGTTTGTAACCTGTCCAGTGAATCGCAAATCATAGCCGGAACCACGTTTGGAAACATTTGTAACAGCAAGTTCGCCAGCACGAACAATCTGATTGGCAGGGCTTGCTTCGTGAACGTTCCAATTCTCTGCGCTTGTCGTATACTCAATTCTTGTCGGCTTAACACCATCGGAATCAAAAGCGATATAATCGCCATACCAATAAGAATCACCCTCGCCAACCCAGTCCAGCGTTTCAGAATCGGTCTTTAAGACGGAGCCATCTTCGCCGTATACCGTGACATTCAGCGAAACAAAATCAACTGCCCAATCGGTGTTGGGATTTTCAACCAGAACTGCGTAAAACACATAGTATCTCGTTTTGCCGTATTCGTACTTGGTTTCAAGATGGCTATGGGATTCTTTGATCGTTATGGGTTGCACCTGTGTTGCATTGGTCTCTTCCAGCTCAATAGGAGCAGACCATTCATCGGGTTTCGTTGTTGCCATTGCGCTAATAGGCATGGCAAGCATCATAGCCGCTGCTAGAGCCGCCGCAATGATTCTCTTTCTCATTTTTGATTCTTCCTTTCTTTGGCTAAAATTTTATATAACGCTTGAAATACCATGTGCCATAAGATACACACCAAAAACCAAAAAAGCGGCGCCGATAATAACGCCCCATATTGAAGCGGCAATCTTTTCGTTCTTTTCTCTCTTTTCTTTGTTCTTGTCATTCTTTTGGTCCATTACAGATTCCTCCCTTTCAAGGCTTGTAAGGCAAGTATAGCACAGAACGTAGACCCTTTGTAGGGGTCTTTTTATTTTTGCGCGGAATTTTTGAGATTGACAATGGGGGTGGGGTGTTTTTCGCAGAAAAGAGGGGGTGGGTAGAAAGAAGAAACGCCTTTTTTGAATTTTTTCTACGCGAGGCATTCACCCACCCCACCCCTGGCGCTGCCTGTATACCCCCCAGGTCAACCCCTGCCAGACCCAGCGCACCCGGACGGGTTGCACATCACAGGCGGCAGGGCAGACCATGCAAGACACGGCGCACCGGTCTGCATTCGATACCAGACAGGACACGCGGGGCAGATCAGGACGGTGGTGCAGTGCTGGAGTGTGTCCGAAACTGTGCAGATTTGTACACACTCAAACATGAACGATTTTCAACACAAGAATGTGTGCAAAACCATTGACATCAACACAAGAACGTGTTACTATATAGGCAACACAAGAACGTGTTACACCACCACCAAAACAGGAGGACAAAAACATGAAAAAGACCTATAAATGTAGTGACCTCTATACCGCCACATTTGAGGACGGCACGTTAATGACTGGCACACTTGACCAGCTTTATGCAGCCCAGAACAACCGCAGAATGACCATTAAACCCGTTGTGTGGCTCTGGTGCAGTGACAGCGGTCTATATATGGTAGACTACATCTTAGAGGGTGCGGGCTGGACATTGGGCGTATTTGACCCACTGGCAGACGCAGAAAAGGCAGTGGCAGCGTTTAACGCACAGCCCGCCGCAGATGTTGCCGCAATGCTCACGGAAGCCGCTCTAAAACGCTTTACCTGTGAGGTAGAATGCAAGGCACTGGGCGACGATGGAAAGCAATACAATGCTTGTTGGTGCCCAGATTACGGGCAGATTTATTATACCATCCCGGCAAAAGTTAAGGTGCTGGGCTACATCCCGCAGTATAAGGAGGGCTAAACGATGACGAGAACCGACGAATTGAACGCAGAAATCAGGAATCAGGCCGTGCGCCTGTATCCAAAGTGTGCCGGGCTGTTTGAGTTGCCGTTGATGGTATACACTCAGATTGTAGCGGACAACCTGACCCGCTCCAAGCCCTACCGTCTCAGCGTTGAGCGGTGCAAAAAAATCATTCTGGCAATGCCGGAATTTGACTAAAAAAGGGGTGCAAAAATGATTACTCTTGACTTTTCCCAGTGGGCTGCAATCTGGTACGTTGGCGGCATGATTTCCGGGGCGTTGGTTATGCTGGCATGGCTCAATAACTGAGGTGGACATAATGAAACTTGTTATAACTTATAACCAATACAAACTCCTTGATTTGCTTGCTTACCGTGCTTCTCTTTTGTCCGACACATTAAAATATGAGCCAGACAACAAAAATCTACTGTCTGCCAATAAACGGCTATTTACAATCGCCAAAAAAAAAGGTTGACAGCGCAAAAATCCCGGAGCAAGTAAAAAATCTTGTGATTTCTATTGGCAATAGCTGGGCAAAATATACATCTGACGCATTTGATTTTTTACTTCGTGACGCAGGTGTTTTAATCGAAGGTAGCACACATTTTAAGGAGGGCTAAAAAATGACGTTATTCGAGGAAAAAGTGAACGAATACCGCGAAAACAAGCGGCTTTTAGAAGAGCTGGAAGCGATGAACGAAAGCATTAAAGCAGATATTATCTGCATGATGCAGGGTGCGCCGGAAATGGCGCAAGGTACGGCAAAAGCCATTTACAAGGACGTTCAGAGCGTCCGGCTGGATAGCAAGCTACTCAAGACGCTGCACCCAGATATATACGCAGAGTGCAGCAGCAGGACCACATACAAACGGTTTAGCGTGGTATAAGGGGGTGCGAGCTGTGATTTTATCCGCAATCTTGTTTTGTTTTTGGTTTTTCCAGGCACTGTTTAAGGCGTCCAAATAATGGAGGGCTTATATTATGACTAACAAGGGATATAACACAATGACTGGACTGTATACCACCCGCTACTATGCGCGCAAGGTTTGCCCCGGTGACTGCGTTGTCGTTAAGGTTTGCGGCGGTTATACCATCATGACGGCAGCAGATTATAACATTTGGCGCAATCAACGCTGACACAATTTCAGATTTTACCCCGCCCACGCTGGCGGGGCTTTTCTTTTGCCTTGCATCGACACGGTGCAGGGCTTTTCTTTTTGCCCGGCGGTGTATCAGCTTCTCACAATCGTTTACGGATGTCTTTCTGCCGTCAATGCAATTATACCACCACAACGCCAAAACCGTTTACAGGGCTTTACAGGGGCTTTTCCGTTGATTTTCCCTATTTCAGCGCATACAATACGGCAGCCGCACAAGCCGCCTATACAACCGCCGCGCCAGACGCTGTAAAGCTCAGCACAGCCGCCTATTATAATAAGGTATATAAGGGCGCAGGGCTGCGCCCCCTGTTATAGATCCATGCCAGACGGCGCAACATATCGCAGACCATGCCAGCCCGGCGGGGTCAGCTCCTACTGTGTGTGGATCGCTGGCAAGTGCTGCACCCGGCGCACCTGCTGAGGGGTGCAGCGTCTCCACCTGTACAGGGTCAGCCCGGCGGCTTGCAGTCTGGCACCGGGTCAGCAGTCAGGGCGCACCGGCTGGCACACTCCACCCGGCGGGGCAGTCCAGCAGCGGGCGGCGCGGAACCATTGACGGCTCTCGCCGCACCTCTTTTCGGGCTTTCGCCCGATAGCTAATAGAGGTCAGCAATAGTCGCAGCGTCCCGGCTAGAATAGTCGTAGCCGATAGTCGTAGTTTATCCCGGCGGATAGTCGTAGAATAGTCGTAAAGTCGTCAGACGACAAACGTTTGAAAGTCCTATATATAGTATAGTAATGAGCAGTTCGCTGATAGTCGCAGAGTAATAGTCGTAGTGTTTTCTTGCGAACCTTCGTCAAATAGTCGTATATTTTTTGTGTGAAATAGTCGTTCGCCTTTTAGGAAAAGAGAGGTGCGATAGTCGCTAAGTCATCCGACCACCCAAAAATCAATATATGTCAAGACACCTGTCAATTTTATTATCGCCTAGCCATACCAAATTCGTATATCAACTGTACTTATTATAATATACGCCTATATATCCTAGTAACTATCTAGGGATTATTCTGCTAAAATAGTCGTACCATCCGATTTGGTCTGTTCCTTCTCGATTTAATTCCCAGCAACTTACTATGGTATTTTAATTAATTCATAGCATTCTGCTAGGAATATTCAATGCAACATTTCTACATATTCAACCGACTACAAAATGAAGTCAATTCTCCATGTGAAATAGTCGTATACTATCCACCAGTCCGAACCTCACGCTAGTTCTCGCCTACGGTCTGCTCTGCTGGCTAACGGTGTAGGTTTGGAGATAGAGGGTTGTAGGGGGAAAGAACCAGTTTGCAATTTCGCATAACTGTTATTTATTCACTTTTGAACTATCGTAGCACACCCGGCTCCGTCAACGCGCGCGCTGGCGCATATAACGCCCGCGGACGCGCTAAACACACGGGGAGGGAAAGGGGGAGCACGGAAGATGTTAGGGGGATTATAGGGGGTAATAGGGGTTGTAGGGGAAAGAGGGGGACAAAAGGGGGGAAGAGGAAACAAGGGGGAAAGGGGACAAAAATTTGAAAGCCATTTCCGAAAGTGATTGTCGAAGCGTTTTTTCGTCTCACACATCTTGCTTTCGTCTCAATCAGCCCTGCGATTAGACGATTCTTTCTCAAATTCAGACCTTGCCGTTTTCTCTTGATAAATAACAAGAGAAAAAAGCACGGAATAGTCGCAGAGGGTAGTTTTACCACCTGACACCATTCCATGCTTTCTGATACAGTAGTTTTGTAGTCGTACAAGCTAAGATTAAATATTCTTGGCTTCTCTCGCCTTACGCAGACGCTCCGCCAGTGCTTCACGCTGTTCCTCGCTGATCTCACGAGTGACAGGCGACCGGAACTTCACAAGACGTTTCGGCATCGAATAGGTCTTGGATTCCTTGCACCGCTTGGCAGACAGCTCCGCCATAAACTTGTATGTGTCGGGGAACTGCTCACAGAGCTTGTCCAGCTTGCGAATGTAAACCGGGTCTGCCGTGTAGATTTCTGCGGCATCTTCCGCTGCGTTGAAGTTGATGATAGTCTCACGTTCGATGTTGGTAAGCGCCATAGTTTTTTTCTCCTTTGCGTTATTTCTGATTTATTTTCTTCTTCGGGCAGGTTTCTGGCAGATAGTCCATGCAAGCTCGGCATGAAATGGTCTTTCGACAGATCATTCGTTCTGCTCGTTCTTTCTCTTCTTGTTCGCGTCTTTGGCACTCTCGCTTGTACTCTTCTTCGTGCCGCCTGTGTGCATTGGCAATGATGATAGCATGGACAGCAGCCATGTTTGGAACCATAGTCTTTTCCTCCTGTATTTTGTGTAGTGAAAAATATTTATGTGGTTCAGACGGTATCAATCCATCCAAGTATACTCTTGGAACCGTTGAATCTGCTTGTTAAACGTGATGGGAAGGTCGCCTATCTCGC
>ERZ791641.943-NODE-943-length-17755-cov-3.811638_pt1 | contig 17755 bp, 20 predicted proteins | sample MGYA00510055_ERZ791641 | MGnify/ENA primary metagenome ERZ791641 (study PRJEB30046, sample SAMN00715226) | human gut metagenome | study: EMG produced TPA metagenomics assembly of the A metagenome-wide association study of gut microbiota in type 2... | reverse complement strand
TATATATAATAAATATTTTCGTAAAGGTATAATTTTTAGGGATATTATATTAATTACTCTTTCAATAGTAACAATTGTGGGTATTATATATATGGTAATATATCCATTTATAAAAAAAATAATTATAAAACAAAGAGTTACTAAAAATATGAAAGCTGGAAACTTTTTATTATATTATCAGCCAATAGTAGATCCTTTTAAAAATATTGAGGTAGGATTTGAAGGTTTATTAAGATTAAAAGATAAAAACAATAAAATATTAACTCCTTTTACTTTTATTAAAGATATAGAAAAAGGAGATATGTTTTATGAACTAACACTTTGGATATTAGAAAAAGCAATTTGTGATTATAAAATAATAAGTAATTATGAAAATTACAAAAATAAAAATTTTTATATATCTATTAATTTATCATTTAGGGAGCTTGAAAATACAGAGTTTATAAATAAAGCAATTAAATTAGCAAAGGATTATAATATTAAAAAGGGAAGTATTTCTCTTGAAATTGTAGAGAAAGTTTATGCTAGAGATTTAGAAAAAATACAAATAGCAATATCATTATTAAAAGAAAGTGGATATAAAATTGCAATAGATGACTTTGGAGTAGAATATTCTAATTTAAGTATTTTGGAAGAAATAGATTTTGATAGTATTAAATTAGATAAATGCTTTGCAGATAATATTTCAATATCAAAAATTACTAATGAGGTAATAGCATTTATATCTAAAATAACCTTAATAACAGATAAGATGCTTGTTATTGAAGGTGTTGAACAGAAATATCAAATTGAAGAAATAAAAAAAATAGTCAATAAAAATGTATATATACAAGGATATTATTATAGTAAGCCTATGAATATTGAAGAGTTAAAAGAATTTTCCTTGGAAGAATAGGATTATAAAAATGATATAAACTTAAAGTAAGCAGCCTTTATGTAAGGTTGCTTTTTATTTTAGATAATTATATACACTTAGTATTTATTTAAAGGACATTTGTACAGAATATAATAAAACTTAACAATAATTAAGGGTACATAAGTACATTTTTTTAGTACCACAAAGCCTTAAATACAAAATTAATTAAAAATATAATAATTATATAAAGAATTTATATTATATTAAAAAAGAGAGGAATTTTTATGGAAAGTTTCACGTTAAGAGAAGCAACAAAAGGAGACTCGAAAACTATTGCAGAGCTGGTTTATAAAACAGAAGATGATCCTGAGCACGTCTGGGGTTATGGAAATAAGGTTGAAATAATAAACAGAATAAAAATGTTAGTTGAATGCGAGGGTTCTAGGTATTCTTATAATAATGTGAAGGTGGCAGAAAAAGACGGAAAGGTTTGTGGAGCTATTATATTATTAAAAGGTAAAGACTTATCAAAGTTAGATCTAGCAACAAGTATAAAGTTAATTAAAAATATAAATGGAATAAAAAATAAGCTAAGATTTATTAAAGACCTTATTTTAGAGTTTAATTTTTTTGAATGTGAAGAAAATGAGCTTTATATTGCTAATTTAGCAACCTTTGAAGAGTATAGGGGAATGGGAATTGGAAAAGCTCTTATTAAATTGGCTGAAAATAATGCTAAGGAAGAAGGATATAAGATTTGCTCTTTACTAGCAAAGGATAAGAGTGTTAAAGGATTTTATGAAAAGTTAGATTTTGTTTTTGAAATGGAAGAGCCTTATTATTCACATGTTTTATATCGAATGGTTAAAGCTGTTTAAATATTAGGGTTTTATAATAAAATGTTATTTTTAAGATAAGAAGGAAAAACAGGTAAATGTGTAATAAGCATTTACCTGTTTTTTATATATATAGTATAGGTCAAATTTTATTATTGATTGGGGGGATAAAATATGGATATGAACTTTATACAAACTCACTATAAGTTATATGTAGAAGCTGGAATTTTAACTATAAAGATTGCAGCAATAGGAATACTATTATCATTAATTATAGGAATTATTTGTAGTTTAATTAAGACTATGAAAATACCAGTACTTAAAACAATAGTTTCGATATATATTGAATTATCAAGAAATACTCCGTTATTAATTCAGTTATTTTTCTTGTATTTTGGATTGCCAAAGATAGGAATTGTCTTAAGTTCAGAAACTTGTGGAATTGTAGGACTAGCCTTTTTGGGGGGAAGTTATATGGCAGAAGCATTTAGATCAGGAATTGAAAATGTATCTGTAGTGCAACATGAATCAGCTTTAAGTTTAGGTATGACAAAATCACAAGTTTTTTGGCATATTACATTACCACAGGCATTTGAAACTTCAGTTCCAGTTTTATGTGCAAATATTATTTTCTTAATAAAGGAAACTTCAGTGTTTAGTGCTGTTGCTTTAGCAGATTTAATGTTTGTAGCTAAGGATTTAATAGGTATTTATTATAAAACAGATGAAGCATTATTTATGTTAGTTATAGCATATTTAATTATCTTGCTTCCTATTTCTTTAATTTGTACATTCATAGAAAGGAGGGTTCGTTATGCAGGATTTGGGGATTCGAGTGCTATTTGAGGGTAGTAATTTCTTAAGGTTATGCCAAGGTATTTGGGTATCTTTAAAAATTGCTTTAATTTCAATGATTCTTTCAGTAGGACTTGGAATTTTAATGGGAATAATAATGACCAGTAAAAATAAGGTTATTCGGGCAATTTGTAGAGTGTATCTTGAAATTGTAAGAATAATGCCACAGCTTGTTTTATTATTCTTAGTATATTTTGGTGCAGCAAAACACATAGGAGCTAATTTTTCTGGTGGAATTGCTGCAATAATAGTATTTACTTTTTGGGGCACAGCAGAAATGGGAGACTTAGTAAGGAGTGCACTTATTGCAGTACCAAAACATCAATATGAAAGTGGATTTGCACTTGCAATGACAAAAACACAGGTATTTATACATATTATAATACCTCAAACTATTAGAAGGTTAATTCCATCAGCAGTGAATTTATTAACAAGAATGATTAAAACAACTTCTTTAGTAGTACTTATAGGTGTAGTTGAAGTTGTTAAAGTTGGAAAGCAAATAATAGATGCAAATCGTTATACTACACCAGATGCAGCACTTTGGGTATATGGGACAATTTTTATAATGTATTTTATAATTTGTTTTCCATTTTCAAAGTTGTCTGAAGTATTAGAGAGGAGGCTAAGGGATTAAAATGGGTGATAAAATATTAGAAGTTGAAAATTTAACTAAGTCATATGATAAATCAAAATTAGTTTTAAATAATCTTTCATTTTCATTAGAAAAAGGTGAGGTTGTAGTAATAGTAGGGCCTTCTGGGTGTGGTAAAAGTACTTTTTTAAGGTGTTTAAATAAGCTAGAAGAAATAGATTCAGGGAAAATTGTTTTAAATGGAAAGGAAATATCATCTGATAATAATAAGGTTCATGAAATTCGTGAAAAGATAGGTATGGTATTTCAAAGTTATGAGTTATTTCCAAACATGAATATAATGAAAAACTTAATTTTAGCACCAACTTTAGTACAAAAAAGAAATAAGGAAGAGGTTAAAGCAGAAGCTGAAAAACTTTTAGAAAGAGTAGGACTTTTAGATAGAAAAAATGATTATCCAAGGCAATTATCTGGAGGACAAAAGCAAAGGGTAGCTATTGTTAGAGCTTTAATAATGCATCCACAAATATTATTATTAGATGAAATAACTGCAGCATTAGACCCAGAAATGGTAAGGGAAGTTCTTCAAGTTGTATTAGAGCTTGCAAAGGATGGAATGACAATGTTAATTGTAACACATGAAATGGAATTTGCTAGAGCAGTAGCTGATAGAGTTATCTTTTTAGATAGTGGGAAAATTGTTGAAGAAGGATCACCAGAAGAATTCTTTACTAATCCAAAAACTGATAGGGCTAAGCAATTTCTTAATACATTTAGTTATGAAAGTGTATAAAGAATTAAAATTAATAAATTTAAAGGGGGATTTTTATCATGAAAAAATTCTTAGGAGTACTTTTATCAATCATGCTAGTTATGGGGCTTTTAGTTGGATGTGGTTCTAGTACAAATGACTCAAGTAGTGCATCAAATGATGCGGGAAGTAGTGACACAAGTGGAAGTGCTAAGGCAAGAACTTTAGATGAAATTAAAGAGGATGGAAAAATTAAAATAGGCGTGTTTAGTGACAAAAATCCATTTGGGTATGTTGATTCTAATGGAGATGTTCAAGGTTATGATGTAGAGTTTGCAAAAAGAATAGGTAAAGATTTATTAGGTAGTGAAGATGATGTAGAGTTTGTTTATGTTGAAGCAGCAAGCAGGGTTGAATATCTTAAGTCAGGTAAAGTTGATATAATATTAGCTAATTTTACAGTAACAGATGAACGTAAGGAAGCTGTTGATTTTGCACTTCCATATATGAAGGTTGCATTAGGTATAGTATCACCTGATAATGAATTAATTACTGATGTTGACCAATTAAAGGACAAGAAGCTAATTGTTGTTAAGGGAACAACTGCAGAAACATATTTCTCAGAAACTTATCCTGATTTGACTCTTGTTAAATATGATGAATATCAAGAAGCATATGATGCATTATTAGATGGAAGAGGAGATGCTTTTGCAACTGATAATACTGAAGCTTTAGCTTGGTCAAACCAAAATGAAGGCTTTACTACTGGTATAGAAAGCATAGGTAATATTGATACTATTGCACCAGCTGTACAAAAAGGAAATACAGAATTATTAAATTGGATTAATGATGAAATTAAAAGCTTAGCAGATGAAGAATTCTTCTTAAATGATTATAAAAAGACATTAGAACCTGTATATGGTGATGCTGTAAATCCTGAAGATATAGTAGTTGAAGGTGGAGAAGTAAATTAATATAAAGTTGATTGCGTAATGTAAAATTGCCTCTATGGAAAGTTTAACATTGTAGCTTTCTATAGGGGTAATTTTATGTTCAAATTGAAAAATTTGTAGAATGTAGTATAATAAAGAAAAGTTAGTAAATAAAATAGGAGATATACTATATAAAGTTTTAGGTTAAATTATATAGTATAAAGCATGAAAAGGAGAATAGTAGAGATGATGCAAGTAAAGGATTTAACTGTTGGTAGCTTCGAAGGAGCTATTACTCTTGTTTATGAAGATAAGCCAGCAAATAATGAAACTGTTGATATTTTAAAATCTAAAAAAGTTTTTGAAGGAAAAAGTGGCCAAGTATTTTATAAGACTACAAATGATTTAAATTATGAAATTTTTGTAGGTCTTGGAAAATATGAAGAGTTAGAAAGAACTGACCTAGTAAATGCAGTTATAAGAGGAATTAAACAAGCTGAAAAATTAAAGATAAATGAATTAAGTATTAATTTTATAAAAGCAAATGGATTATGCACTGGTGGAGTTACAAAATCTATAGCTCAAGGTGTAAAATTAGCAAGTTATAAATTTGATAAATATAAAGGAAATAATGAAGTTTATACTCCTAATGTAACTATGATAGGCGGGCCAAAAGAAAAGTTTGATAAGATGAGAGCAAAGATTGAAGAAGCAAGCAATGTTGCTGATGGAATTATTTTAGCTCGTGACTTAGTAAATGAACCAGCTAATATCTTATATCCTGAAACTTTAGCAGAAAGAGCTGTAGAAGCAGGAAAAGAAAGCGGATTTGAAGTAGAAGTATTAGATGAAAAGCAAATCGAAGCTTTAGGAATGAAAGCATTCTTAGAAGTAGCAAAGGGATCAGTTCATAAGCCAAGATTAATAGTTATGAGATACATGGGTAATGAAAATAGTGATGAAAGAGTTGGTCTTGTAGGAAAAGGTCTTACTTTTGACACTGGTGGATATTCACTTAAACCTTCAACATCTATGGATACAATGAAGAGTGATATGGGTGGAGCTGCAGCAGTTATAGGAACAATGCAAGCTCTTGCTAAAAATAAGGTAGAAAAAAATGTAGTTGCAGTAGTAGCAGCTTGTGAAAATGCTATTTCAGGTGGAAGCTACAAACCAGGTGATATTATAGGTTCTATGGCAGGTAAGACTATTGAAGTATTAAATACTGATGCAGAAGGTAGATTAACTTTAGTTGATGCTGTGACTTATATTATTGAAAAGGAAAAAGTAGATAAGGTAGTTGATGTTGCAACTCTTACTGGAGCTGTGTTAGTTGCACTTGGAACTGAAGTAACTGGAGTTGTAAGTAATAATGATGAGTTTTATGATGAACTAATTGTTGCTGCAAGAAGAAGTGGAGAAAAGTTCTGGAGATTACCTAATGATAAATGCTATAAAAAGTTATATAAAGGTGATTTTGCAGACCTTAAAAATACTGGTGGACGTTATGGTGGATCAATTACAGCAGGTATGTTCATTGGAGAATTTGTACAAGATAAGCCTTGGCTTCATTTAGATATAGCAGGAACTTCTTGGAGTGATAGTGGAAATGATACAACACCTAAGGGAGGAACTGGAGCACCAGTTGCTACTTTATATGAATTAGTTGTAAAGCATGAGTGTAAGCATAAATAATATATAGAAATTTATAAAGGGCAATCTTATATTTAGATTGTCCTTTATTTATAATAAGGAGCACAGTTTATGAGATTAAATAAAATACATCATATTGCAATTATTGCATCAAATTATGAAGTTTCAAAAAAGTTTTATACTGAGATTTTAGGCCTTGAGGTAATAAGGGAAGTTTATAGAAAGGAAAGAGATTCTTATAAGCTTGACTTAAAGCTTGGTGATAGTGAAATTGAGTTATTTTCATTTCCCAATGCACCAGTAAGACCAAGTTATCCTGAAGCAAGAGGGCTTAGACATTTAGCTTTTGAAGTAGATAATATTGATGAAGCTATAGCAGAGCTAAATTTACATGGTATCGAATGTGAACCAATTAGAATTGATGAATTTACAGGAAAAAGATTCACTTTCTTTGAGGATCCTGATAAATTACCGTTAGAATTATATGAAAGATAAATTTAAATATTATAATCATATAATATTTATTTTAGAAATTTAATATAGTATATTTTATAAATAATAAGTGTAATATTATAGTGGAACCATATTTTGGAGGAAGATCCATGTCATCAGACATTAAAGAAATAAGCAAGCTAAAAGAATTATTGTGTAGAAAAAAAGTTTCTAAAATAAAAAGTAAATACTACAAAGCTGAAAAGAAGATTTATAAAAAATATATAAGAGATAAAGAAGAGGATTCAGAGTTTTTACTAAAAAGTAGCTTTATTGAATTTAGAAAAAGATATTTTAACAATTTGTATACAACCATTAATAATATAGTTGATAATTCTATAGGTAACTTAGAAAGTGATATGCTTGAATATATTTCAGAACGAGATAGATATAGAACCTTTGAAGTTATATCATTAATAAAGAGCATATTTGATAGAAATCATATAATATGGGCACTTTATGATGAATATATTGAATGTAGAAAGGATGGGAAATGTCCTGAAACTATTATTATTGTTGTTGGACAAGAATATAGAAACATAGCTTTAAATATTTTCAATGTATTAGGGGAAAGAGTAAATAATGTAGTTTTTCTTATAAATAATATAAAAGTTCAACTTGCATTTACTTTTGAGATTGAAAATAATACTTATTATTTAACTAATAATAATATAAAATACTGCATTTTAGAAGATGAAAGAATACCTATATTAACACCATAAATAAAAATAATATAAGAAAGTGGAAATTGGACTTTCATTAGTTAAAGCTTTGGTTGAACTTCATAATGGATGTACTTATGTAAATACAGAAATTAAAGATGGGACAGAGTTTTGTGTTGAACTACCAATTAGAAAAATAAAAAATTCTCTTAATACTGATCTTAGAGAAAAAAGTATGGTTTCTAAGGTAGAAAAATTTAATATAGAATTTTCGGATATATACAATTAATAAAGGCATTCTTCATCATAATTAAATGATGATGGATGCTTTTATTATATTTTTTATACTATAAATAAGTTTTATTTTTAATAGAAAGATGAATATTTCTTTTTCTTATGTAAAATATTGTTTAATTGTGCTGTGAAAGTTAAAATATTAATGTGGTAGGTAAAAATTTACATGTTAATTAGCTATAACTAAGATTTAAAATTTTAATTTAGTTAATGAAACTTGCTTTAAATATCAAATTTTAACCAATACTTTATATCAAAGAGTTAGTAAAAGTTACATACTTAGTGATTTGGTTAGTTTAAAGTAAGCTATAGTGTACTCAGTGTGTGGAAGAATCAGAATTTTCTAGTTTAAATATAGTAAGGGGGATAAATATGAGTAGTAGACAATATTCAGATTCATTAAGAGTAGGAATTTTGCTGGCATTAACAGGAGGATTTTTAGATGCATACACTTATATAAGTCGAGGTAATGTATTTGCTAATGCACAAACAGGAAATATGGTTATGCTTGGAATTAATTTTATGGAAGGTAATTTCAGAGGAATTATAAATTATATTATTCCTATTATTGCTTTTGCAATAGGAGTTTTGTTAGCTGAAGTAATAAGAACAAAATTATCAAAAAGTGAAAAGTTCCATTGGAGACAAGCTGTTTTAGCAATAGAAATAATATTATTAATATCTGTTGCTTTTATACCATTTGATTATGTGGCAAATACAATAATATCATTTATTTGTGCAATGCAAGTAGAAAGCTTTAGGAAGTTTCATGGAAATGCTTATGCAACAACAATGTGTACAGGAAATTTAAGAAGTGGTACAGAAAAGTTAGTTATATTTATAAGAAATAAAGATAAAAAACATTTAAAAATAGCATTTCAATATTATTTCATTATATTGATTTTTTGCTTAGGAGCAACAATAGGCGGTTTAATAACTTTAAATATGGGCTTAAAGGCTGTGTTAATTGCAATTATTCCATTAATATTAGCATTAATAGTAATGTCTTACGAATAAAATTATGAAGGCATATAAAACTTTGAGTTTAGAATGTTTTGGATATTTAAGAGTTAATAAATTCCATAAAGTCCTTGACTTGGAGTTAACTTCAAGGAGTAACATTAATATAAAGGTTAAATTTTAACTAAAGAATAATTAAGGATAAAAGGAATTAGAGAAATTATTTTTTATATGAGGTGAAATTAATGGAATCAAAAAAGCTAGGATTTGGACTTATGAGACTACCGCTTACAGAAAAAGATAATCAAGAAAGTATTGATATGGAACAGTTAAATAAGATGGTGGATACCTTTATAGAAAGAGGATTTACTTACTTTGATACTGCATATATGTATCATAATTTTAAAAGTGAAATTGCTTTAAGAGAAGCAGTTGTTAAAAGACATAAAAGAGATACTTTTACTGTTACAACAAAAATGCCAACAATGTTTTTAAAAAAGGAAGAAGATTTAGAAAGAATTTTTAATGAGCAAATGGAAAAGTGTGGTGTAGATTACTTTGATTATTACTTGCTTCATAACTTAGGAGTAACTAATTATGAAATAGCTAAAAAGTTTAATGCATTTGATTTTGTTCAAAAGAAAAAAGATGAAGGAAAAGTTAAAAAGATAGGTTTTTCATTTCATGATACAGCAGATGTTTTAGAAACTATATTAACTGAACATCCAGAAGTTGATTTTGTACAATTACAAATTAATTATCTTGATTGGAATGATGGGGGAATTCAATCTGGTAAGTGCTATGAAGTGGCTAAAAAACATAATAAGCCAGTAATAGTAATGGAGCCAGTTAAAGGTGGAACATTAGCAAAAGTTCCAAAGGAAGCTGAAAAACTTTTTAAAGATTATAACAAGGATATGTCTATACCATCTTGGGCAATAAGATTTGTTGCTAGTTTAGGTAATGTAATGATGGTTTTAAGTGGAATGTCTAATATGAATCAGCTTTTAGATAATACTGGGTATATGCAAAACTTTAAGCCATTTACAGAAGAGGAACATAAAATAGTAGATAAAGCAGTTGAAATTATTAATGAATCAATAGCTATTCCTTGTACAGCTTGTGAATATTGTGTTGCTGGCTGTCCTAAAAATATAGCAATTCCAAATTATTTTGCATTATATAATGCTGAAAAACAAGCATTAAATTCAGGATTTTCAACTCAAAAGGTATATTATGATAATTATATAAAAACTAATGGAAAAGCTTCAGATTGTATAGTCTGTAGAAAGTGTGAAAAGAGTTGTCCTCAACACATAAAAATTACAGAAGAGTTAAAGAAGGTAGCTAAATTATTTGAATAATAATTTTAATATTATAGGGTAAAAGAAGGGCAATATGGAGGTAACTATGGAGACACGTGAGATATTAGAAAAAGTTAAAAACAAAGAAATTTCTATTGAAGAGGCTGAAGGATATTTTAAAAGAAAGCCTTTTGAGGAAATGGGATATGCAAAAATTGATACTCATCGTAAAGTAAGATCAGGATTTTCTGAAGTTATATTTTGTAGTGGAAAATCTGATGAGCATTTAATTAATATATTTAGCAAGCTATATGAAGCTGATGGTGAGGTATTTGGGACAAGAGCTAGTAGCCATCAATATGATTTAGTAAAAGCAAAATATCCAGAAGTAAATTATGATCCTATATCAAAAATATTAAAGATTGAAAAACAAGATAAAAAGCATGTTGGGAAAATAGTAGTATGTACAGCAGGCACTGCAGATATCCCTGTAGCTGAAGAAGCTGCGCAAACTGCAGAATATTTTGGTTCAAAGGTAAAACGTATTTATGATGTAGGAGTAAGTGGTCTTCATAGGTTACTTTCACAGTTAGAAGATATTCAAGATGCTAATTGTATAATTGCAGTTGCTGGAATGGAGGGTGCTATTGCAAGTGTAATAGGAGGATTGGTAGATAAGCCTGTTATTGCAGTACCAACATCTATTGGATATGGAGCAAATATGCATGGAATATCTGCATTATTAACTATGATTAACTCATGTGCAAATGGGATAGCTACAGTTAATATAGATAATGGATATGGTGCAGGTTATATTGCTACACAAATCAATAGATTGGGGGTAAGAAGTTATGAATAAGTTATACTTAGAATGTTACTCTGGAATTAGTGGAGATATGTTTGTAGCATCACTTATTGATTTAGGTGCAAGTGTTGAAGTTTTAGAAAATGCTTTAAAAAGTATACCAATACAGGGTTTTGAAACTAAAATAACTAGAGTTTCTAAAAGTGATATTGATGCTTGTGATTTTAATGTTATTTTAAATGAAGAATATAATAATCACGATCATGATATGAAGTATTTATATGAAGATAATAAACAAGAAAATTTAGGTGAAAATCATAATCATAATATAAATAATAATAGTAATAATGAGGAAAAAGAAATTTTAATTGAAGATCATAATATAAATAATCATTTGGATAATCATGAGGAAAAAGAAATAGCAGATTTAACAGCACATAATCATAGCCACCATGAACACAGAGGGTTAGAAGAAGTAATAGAAATTATAAATAATACTGACATTACTAAAAATGCTAAAGAAATTGCAATTAAGATTTTTAAAATCTTAGGTAAGGCAGAAGCAAAGGCGCATGGAGTTGAAATATCTAAAGTTCATTTTCATGAAGTTGGGGCTATAGATTCAATAGTTGATATTATAGCTGCAGCTGTTTGTTTGGATAATTTAAATATTTCAGAAGTTATTGTACCTGTTTTATATGAAGGAAGAGGATTTATAAGGTGTCAGCATGGAGTAATTCCCGTACCAGTTCCAGCTGTAGTTAATATTGTTTCTGAATGTAAATTAAATATAAGTATAACGAATACAGAAGGAGAGCTAATAACTCCAACAGGAGCAGCAATAGTTGCAGCAATTAGTACTTCAAATAAACTTCCAGAAAAGTTTTCTATATCTAAAATAGGAATTGGTGCAGGTAAGCGTAATTATGAAAAACCAAGTATTTTACGTTCTATGATTATTGATGATATTTCTAATGAATATGAGGAATGTAACATTGAAAAAGATGATTATATTTATAAGTTAGAAAGTAATATTGATGATTGCAGTGGAGAAGCTTTAGGATTTGTAATGGAAAGGCTTTTTGAAGCTAAAGCAAGAGATGTATATTACACACCAGTTTTTATGAAGAAAAATCGTCCTGCATATAAAATTAGTGTGATTTGTAAAAAAGAAGATATAGAAAATATTGAAGAAATAATTTTTAAAGAAACTACTACTATTGGAATTAGAAAGCAAAAAGTAGAAAGAACTATATTAAAGCGTGAAATTATTAATATGAAAACATCATTAGGAGAAGTTCAAGTGAAAGTTTGTGAACTATCAAATGGAAAAAGAATTTATCCTGAGTATAGTTCTATAGTAGAAGTATGTAAAAGTAGTGGTTTATCATATCAAGAAGTATATGACATTATAAGAAAAGAAGTAAATTTATAATTTTATAAAATAAATATGCCTCTAGAGTAATATAATATTTAGATTGTTTCTAGAGGCAGTTTTTTATAAATCTAATGCCATATCACCATAATTAATCCATTGCTTCTTACGCATAAATTCAGAAATTATAAATGTAAGAAGAGCAGGAAGTACAAAGTGCATAACTATAATTTGTAATAATACTATTTTTGATGAAGCAGTTTGAGTCATAGTTTGATAAGCCATGATTTGTCCTACAAAACCGGCAGATCCCATTCCAGATCCAGTTGCATTATTGGTCATTTTTAAGAAGGTTGATGAAATAGGACCAAGAATAGCACTAGAAATTATTGCAGGAAGCCAAATAACTGGCTTTTTAATTATATTAGGAATTTGAAGCATAGATGTTCCAACACCTTGTGCAAGCAATCCACCAAATTTATTTTCTCTATAGCTTGCCACAGCAAATCCAACCATTTGACAACAGCAACCAATAACAGCAGCTCCTGCTGTAATTCCATCTAAATTTAATATCACACCAATTGCAGCAGAACTTATTGGTAAAGTCAATAATATACCCATAATTACAGAAACAAGCATTCCCATTATAAAAGGTTGTTGTTCCATTGCAAACATAATTATTGTTCCAAGCCAAGTCATAAATTCAGAAATTGGAGGGCTTAAAAGTAACCCAACTGTAGATCCAGCCCCTATACAAACAAGAGGAGTAATAATTATATCTATTTTTGTTTTACCAGCAATAAGATGTCCAATTTCTATTCCAACTAAAGCTGCAATAAATGCACCTAAAGGTTCACCAGGGCCAGCTAAAGTTATAACACCAGTATCAGTCATTATACTACCAGCAAGCAATTTTGTTGCAAATCCACCTACCATACCTGATACTGCAGCAGAAATTACTACTAAAGGAGTTTCTTTAAATTTATAAGCAACCCCAACACCTATTCCTGCACAAGTTGCAGCAGCAGCTATTTTACCTATTAAAAATATAGTTGACCCTAAATTACCAGAAATAAGATTTCCGATTTGTTGAAGAATTGTACCTATTATTAATGTTGAAAATAAGCCTAAAGCCATTCCACTTAAGCCATCTATAAATATGTGATGTAAATAATTCTTAAATTTTTGCATTTTGTTAATCCCCCTTTAACAAATCTGTGTATATACACATGTTTACATTAATTAAGTTTATCATAAATTTTACAATAAGGTCAAATACAATATGTTTTTATAAAAAGTGTTAAGTAATGTTATAAAAAGTGAAAATGTTGGTAAAACTTAATAAAAGTGAAAAGAAAATAAGTTTAAGGAATTGCAGAAGAGGAGAGAATATTAATGGTACAAAAATGTAATATATGTGGTAAAATTGCAAGTTATTTTGATGCTAATTTAGGAGAGTGGCTCTGTGAAGAGTGTTATAAGAAAAATTATAATAAAGTAAATTTAAATGATTATAGAAATAAAGTTAATTCTGAAAAATATGATGAAGAAATTCAAAATATGCTAAATGCTATGGAAAATATAATTGATGATATGATGAAAAATAAGATGGCAAAGCTAGATAAAAGATTTAATAGTACAAAATTTACTAATGATATAGAAGAAATATTAAAATCTATGCCTAGAAGTGATATAGAAAGTATAGCGGAAAGATTAAACTTTGCTAAAACTTATAAGTATAATAAAGATAAATTAATACATAACTTAATTAGTAGTTACAAAGAAAGGGTATTAGAAAAAATTTATCTTTTTAATGATAATGCATTAAAGGCGTTTAAATATTTTTCTAAAAATGATGGAATCACAATTTTAAATAATAGTGATCATAAATATATAAGATTTATGGAATATTTTATGTCTATAGGAATTTTATATCCAGCAAAAAATGAAGAAAAAAAAGCAGTATTAATAATGCCTTCTAATGTAAGGGATTTATTATCTGATTTAAATGATTTTAATTTTAGATTAAAAGTAAAAAACAATTCTAAAATTATTACTTTAGTTTCTGGAATGGCAAATGTTTATGGAGTATTAACTATAAATAATGTAGTAAATAAATTAAATAAATTTGGATTTGATAATATGGAATTTAAAGAAAAGTATGATGTTATTAATTCTGCCAGTAATTATAGTGTTTCTTACGTAATAAAAGATGGATATGCTTTTAATTGCAATATTAAGCATTATAAAAAATTATATGAAAAAATTGAAAGTGAAAGTAAATCAATTGAGTATAGAGAATATTCAGAAAAAGAATTATTAACATTTGGAAAAGATAATTGGCTAAGAAATAGTAAATATGGTAAAGAGTTTATTATAAATTTTACGAATTGCTTTGAACTTGATAATGAAGAAATAGATGAATTCTTAAATCAATTATATTATATAATTCAAGAAGATAGTTTAGATAATCTTCTTGATGAAGTTAGAGATATGATTGTTGAAGAAGATGGTAAAGAAGTTGGAGTAAATATTATAAAAGAATATGTATGTAACCTACCTATTTGGTACAAAAAGGGAAAAAGCATTAATGAAATAAAAGGTAAAAGTATTTAATTGTTAATAATAACAAGGTTTATTTTAATAAATTAATATAAAAACTAATAGTATTCCCTAAAATAGAAAATAAATTTCTTTTTTAGGGAAAATCTTTAAAAAAATATAGAAATATATATAAAGTGTGATATAATAAATTTGTAGAGGGAAAACGTATACAAATTTATGGGAGGGTTAAAAATGAAAGAGGATTTAAGAGTTGTAAAAAATGAAGAGGTAGTTAATGAAGAATTAAATAAAGATAAAGATGAAAATAAAAAAATTCTCAAAGAATATGAGGATGAATTAGGATACTAGAAATAACACACCAATTATTAGTATTAAAAAGATTTATTTAATTTTATTATTAACATATAAGAACTCATAAATGTAAGGTTATGGTATTTCGAAAATAAAAATTAGAGGGTAAATAATTTTTATAATTTCTATGGTATAAGGGTAATTTTTTAATTAGGTATAAAAGGGTATAAAGGGTTAAAAAGATAGTAATTAGGATAACTAAATTGCTATCTTTTTTGTTATAAAAGTGAAAAAAACTAACAGTAAAAATATAAGAAAATATGTAAATATAACCTTTAAACTGATCTATAAATTAAATTAATTTTTTAAAAGAAAATAACTTGAAATATGATAATAATATCCAGTATAGTGGTAATTGTGGATTAAATTACCAACAAATCGATTGCAGGTTTCGACATAGGAAAATTAAAAGAAGCTATATAATAAGGTTGTAAACACTTTTGAAGTAAGTTCTAGGGGGATGAATATGGGTAGACAAGAAAAGTTATTACAGGAATCAATAAAAGCTATAAATTTAATTAATGAAGTTAAAAATAGTACAAAAAAAGAAAATACATTAGTAGAAGTTACTGCTAATGAGTGTGGGGACACTATATTCTTTAAATTTAATAATGGGAAGATTGTAGAATATAGTTTAAGTGAAATTGGGTATATCTTTGAAGATGATTTAGAAGGGTTTGGGATATTTACTATTGAGGATTATAAGGATATATATGATAATCTTAAGTTAATTCAAAAGGAAATTGAAATTTTATAAAAGGTTACGGGTTTGTTTTAATAATTTAACTACTTATGTGTGATTATAAAAAGTTAGTACAGTATAAAATACAATAGTATTTTATATAGAAAGGGTGTACTGGCTTTTTATTTTTGCATTTCCTAGGAAATATTCCCAAATGTACAGGCGTTTTTAATTTGTGTTATACTTAATAGGTCATAGTAAAATTTATAGTATACAAGGAGAATTATATGTACTTAGTAGATTATCATTTACATTCTAATAATTCATTTGACAGTAATGCAACTATAGAATCAGTTTGTGAAGCTGCAATTGAAAATAAAATTAACGAAATTTGCTTCACAGAACATTTTTCAGTTAAAGAAGGAATAAAAAGTTATGGCTTTTTAAATTTAAAAAAATATAGTGAAGAAATAAGAGAATGTAGAGAAAAATACAAAGATAAATTAAGCATTAAAGTAGGAATAGAAGTATGTGAACCACATGAAAATGAAGAGGAGCTTAGAGAAGCAATAGAATATATTCCTTTTGATTTTATATTAGGCTCTGTACATAATTTTGATTATAACGTAGGGCTTAATACATATATGAGCAAAAATACAAAAGAAGAAAGTTATAGTAGATATTTTAAGGAAGTAAATAAGGTATGTACATCACCATATATTGATGTAGTAGCTCATTTAGATTTAATGAAAAGATATGCATTTAATACACATGGTAATTATGATTTTAATGAGTATGTTGATATGATTAAAGAAGTATTAACTAACATAATTAAAAGTGGAAAAGGTATTGAAGTAAACACTTCAACTTTAAGGTCAGTAGTAAATGAAACTATGCCATCAGTAGATATTTTAAAGTTATATCATGAGTTAGGTGGAACAATTATTACTGTAGGATCTGATGCTCACAAAAGTGAAGATGTTGGAGCTGGAATTAGAGAAAGTATTGAAGTTTTAAAGAATATTGGATTTAAGAATATATATAGATTTGAAAATAGAAAACCTATAGCAATAGAAATTTAATTAAAGCAAAAATAAAAGAATCAACAGCTTATTTAGCTGCTGATTCTTTTATTTTTATGTTTTTTGGTAAATTAGATTTAATTTGTCTTAATAAGCTTTTTGCATCATCACTTACTACGGTACAAATTAATAAATCAAATTTAGTAGTTACCTTTAATTCATAAAGATTTTCTTTACCTTTTTTTGATTTTTCTAAAACAACACTTTGTATTTCATTTAATTCAGCATAATTATTTTTTACTACAACGCAATCATTATAAATACCAAAAGTTGTGCAAGAAAGATGAATACAAGCAAATACAACTATATTAACTGCAACTAAGGCTATTAAATAGTAAGGTGATATATTATTTGCTATAGAGTATATTGCAAAAATAATACTAATAATAGCAAAAATAATTGAAGGTAGATAAGTTGTAATTGATGTTGTTTTAAAGCTAAATTTTAAATTGTTTTTATTTTTAAATATCTTTTTATAGTAAATAGAATAAACAACTGTTAAATAGTATACAGGTACTATTGTAAAGATTATTAAAAATATTGTGATCCAAATATTACTCATGGTTAGTCCCCCTAAAATATTTAATTATTACAAAAAAACGTATAAATAATATTTTAAACCAATAAATTTACATAATCAATATTATTATATGTTATAAATTTATGAATGTTTTATGAAATGAAAAAGATAAATATTTTAAGAGA
>ERZ791641.941-NODE-941-length-17758-cov-3.429136_pt1 | contig 17758 bp, 16 predicted proteins | sample MGYA00510055_ERZ791641 | MGnify/ENA primary metagenome ERZ791641 (study PRJEB30046, sample SAMN00715226) | human gut metagenome | study: EMG produced TPA metagenomics assembly of the A metagenome-wide association study of gut microbiota in type 2... | reverse complement strand
TGTCGCTGCCGGTACTTCCGGCAGACGGAACGCAGGTGTCTTTCCCGTATGCTGGTGAATGGCTGGCAGAAGACGAAATCAGGGCTGTACTTGCGGCGGTGCGCGATGCGGTACGCAGTGTCAGTTGCCGGGTGGCAGAAGATGCGCGGCGTATCCGGGCGGCGTTGATCACAACCGGTCAAACGTTGCTGACCCGCCAGACGCGCCGCTTCCGTCTGGTGGTGAAGGAAAGCGATCACCCCTGCTGGCTCGATGAAGACGACGATAATCTGCCCGTTGTGCTCGATGCCATCCTGAACCGGGGGGCACGTTTTTCGTCGGTGGAAATGTACCTGGTCAGCGATTGTATTGAGTATATCCTGTCCAGTGGGCTGGCCTGCGATGTGCTGCGTATACCGGATGAACCGCCCCGCCGCTGGTTTGACCGTGGTGTTCTGCAGGAGGTGGTCCGGGAAGCACGGGCCGAAATCCGCAGCATGGCGTATGCTCTGGCAAAAATCAGGGGCTGATGATGGCGGGGAAAAGCCCCGCCTTTTTCCTGCCGGTCCCCGGACAGAGCACAAAGGAAGTCGCCGCCGGCTCCGCTTTATCTGCGCAAGGGCGCACAGGTCTACATCGAGGGGCAGCTTCGCACCCGTAGCTGGGAAGATAACGGTATCACCCGTTACGTCACCGAAATTCTTGTTAAGACCACGGGCACCATGCAGATGCTGGGACGTGCCGCAGGTGCTCAGATTCAGCCGGAAGAGGCGCAACAGTTCAGCGGTCAGCCACAGCCGGAACCACAGGCGGAGGCCGGTACGAAAAAAGGAGGCGCAAAAACGAAAGGCCGTGGACGTAAGGCCGCGCAGCCCGAGCCTCAGCCGCAACCGCCGGAGAGTGACGATTACGGGTTTTCAGACGATATCCCGTTCTGAACGACTGACTGTGACAACCGCCCCGCCCCGTCCTGTGCGGGGCATCACCGGAGAGATGAGGATGAGCGAATATTTCAGAATACTTCAGGGGCTGCCTGACGGCTCCTTTACCCGCGAACAGGCGGAAGCTGTTGCCGCACAGTACCGGAACGTCTTTATCGAGGATGACCACGGGGAACATTTTCGCCTGGTTGTCCGCAATAACGGTGCACTGGTCTGGCGTACCTGGAATTTTGAGGACGGTGCCGGGTACTGGATGAACCATGCCATCCGTGATTTCGGCATTCTTAAGTAAGAGAGGTGCCGGACGGGAACGCGTCCGGCAGACATACAACCATCCCGGTCAAAGGAGAAATATATGTCAGTTACAGAGTCTAAGACAAAAACGGAGCGTAAATCCAGTCGTAAACCGTCAAAAGAGCAGGAGACTGCCCTGTCTGCCCTGCTGGCGCAGACGGAGGAAGTGAGCGTGCCGCTGGCCTCGCTGATTAAGTCACCACTGAATGTGCGCACAGTGCCGTATTCTGTGGCGTCCGTCAGCGAACTGGCGGAGTCAATTAAAGGTGTCGGCCTGCTGCAGAATCTGGTTGTTCATGCCCTGCCTGGTGACCGCTACGGTGTCGCCGCAGGTGGTCGCCGACTGGCAGCACTCAACATGCTGGCAGAGCGCAACATCCTTCCGGCGGACTGGCCTGTCCGCGTGAAAATTATTCCGCAGGAACTGGCGACTGCCGCATCAATGACTGAAAACGGTCAGCGTCGGGATATGCACCCTGCCGAACAGATTGCCGGATTCCGCGCAATGGCGCAGGAAGGCAAAACGCCTGCGCAGACTGGCGACCTGCTGGGCTATTCACCCCGCCACGTTCAGCGAATGCTGAAACTGGCTGACCTTGCGCCTGTCATCCTCGATGCGCTGGCAGAAGACCGCATCACCACAGAACACTGTCAGGCGCTGGCGCTGGAGAACGACACCGCGCGTCAGGTGCAGGTGTTTGAAGCCGCCTGTCAGTCGGGATGGGGCGGTAAACCGGAAGTACAGACCATTCGTCGTCTGGTGACCGAAAGTGAAGTGGCGGTGGCGGGGAACACTAAATTCCGCTTCGTGGGGGCTGATGCCTTCTCGCCAGATGAACTGCGCACCGATTTGTTCAGCGACGACGAGGGTGGCTATGTGGACTGTGTTGCTCTCGATGCTGCCCTGCTGGAAAAACTCCAGGCTGTCGCTGAACACCTTCGGGAAGCCGAAGGCTGGGAATGGTGCGCCGGACGTATGGAGCCTGTCGGTTCCTGCCGTGAGGATGCCGGAACATACCGCTGTCTGCCGGAGCCGGAAGCGGTGCTGACGGAAGCAGAAGAAGAACGCCTGAACGAACTGATGACGCGCTACGACGCGCTGGAAAACCAGTGTGAGGAATCTGACCTGCTGGAAGCAGAAATGAAGCTGATTGACTGCATGGCGAAGGTCAGGGCGTGGACGCCGGAGATGCGTGCCGGAAGTGGCGTGGTGGTGTCCTGGCGTTATGGCCACGTATGTGTCCAGCGTGGTGTGCAGTTGCGCAGTGAGGATGATGTGGCTGACGACGTTGACCGCACTGAACAGGTGCAGGAGAAAGCCTACGTGGAGGAAATCAGCCTGCCGTTGCTGACGAAAATGTCCTCAGAACGCACGCTGGCAGTCCAGGCGGCGCTTATGCAACAGCCGGACAAATCTCTGGCACTGCTGGCATGGACGCTCTGCCTGAATGTGTTTGGCAGCGGGGCGTACAGCAATCCCGCAAAAATTCGTCTGGAATGTGAGCATTATGCGCTGACCAGCGATGCGCCATCGGGGAAGGAAGGTGCCGCATTCATGGCGCTGATGGCAGAAAAAGCCCGTCTTGCAGCCCTGTTACCGGAGGGATGGTCACGGGACATGACAACGTTCCTGTCACTCAGCCAGGAGGTACTGTTATCCCTGCTCAGTTTCTGCACTGCATGCAGCATCCACGGCGTTCAGACCCGTGAGTGTGGTCACACGTCACGCAGTCCGCTGGACTTGCTGGAAACCGCCATCGGCTTTCACATGCGCGACTGGTGGCAGCCGACAAAAGCAAACTTCTTCGGACACCTGAAAAAGCCGCAGATTATCGCAGCCCTGAATGATGCCGGACTGTCCGGTGCCGCACGGGACGCGGAGAAGATGAAGAAAGGCGATGCCACTGAACGCACCGATAACCTGGCTGATGCCGCCTGATGAACAACCACGTCGCCCCGCCGGAGACGGGGCGGCAGCAAGGGAGATACCGTGATGAAAACTGAACTGACCCTGAATGTATTACAGACCATGAACGCACAGGAATATGAAGATATCCGGGCTGCCGGAAGTGATGAACGCCGTGAGCTGACACACGCCGTGATGCGGGAACTGGATGCACCGGACAACTGGACGATGAACGGCGAGTACGGCAGCGAGTTTGGCGGATTTTTCCCTGTCCAGGTCCGTTTCACGCCTGCCCACGAACGTTTTCACCTGGCGTTATGTTCACCGGGCGATGTTTCTCAGGTCTGGGTGCTGGTTCTGGTGAATGCCGGTGGTGAGCCGTTTGCGGTGGTTCAGGTGCAGCGGCGGTTTGCACCGGAAGCTGTCAGCCATTCACTGGCACTGGCGGCGTCACTGGATACGCAGGGATACAGCGTTAACGACATCATCCATATCCTGATGGCGGAAGGAGGTCAGGTATGAGCGCACGTTCACGGGCACTGGTTCCCCTCAGCGCAGAGCAACAGGCTGCATGGCGGGCGGTGGCGGAGACGGAAAAACGCCGCCATCAGGGAAACACTCTGGCGGAATATCCGTATGCGGGGGCATTTTTCCGCTGTCTGAACGGAAACCGCAGGATATCGCTGTCTGACCTGCGATTTTTCATGCCGTCCCTGACCGCAGAAGAACTGCACGGCAACCGTCTTCAGTGGCTGTATGCCATCGATGTGCTGATTGAAACACAGGGCGAGGTCTGCCTCCTTCCCCTTCCCGGCGATGCAGCAGAACGCTTGTTCCCGTCGGTGCGGTTTCGTGTCAGGGAACGCAGTCGCCATAAATCCGCGCTGGTTATGCAGAAGTACAGCCGCCAGCAGGCAAGGGAGACAGAGCAGAAAGCCCGTGTGTACCAGACGCTGGTCGCTCAGGCTGAAATCGAACTGGCGTTCCATTCACCGGAAACAGTCGGAAGCTGGCATGCACGCTGGAGTGACCGGGTGGCAGAGCATGACCTGGAAACCCTGTTCTGGCAGTGGGGGGAGCGTTTCCCGTCACTGGCCGGAATGGAACGCTGGCAGTGGCAGGATATGCCATTCTGGCAGGTTATCGCAGAGGCAGGTATGGCAGCAAAGGAGGCCGGTCATGCTGTCCGTGAGATGGAGAGGTGGATGGTGCCGAACAAACTCCGGGAGGTGGCGTGATGCAGAACGCCAGACATCCGAAAACACACAGGGAACTGTGTGAAGTGGCCTGTCGTTTTCTCCGCAACAACGGTTTTAAGGTGGTGTTCAGTGACCGTTTTCACGCATGGACGTCCTGCGGTGAACATCCTGATGCCCTGGGCTTCCGTAACGGAGCGTCATGTCTCATTGAGGTGAAATGCTCACGGTCTGATTTCCTGGCTGACCGGAAAAAGGTGTTCAGGGCAGAGCCGGAAAAGGGCATGGGAGACTGGCGTTTTTATCTTTGTGAGCCGGGCGTGATTACCGTGGACGATTTACCGGCGGGCTGGGGACTGTTGTATGTGATTAACGGGCGGGTCAGGAAAGTACATGGCTGCCCCGGAAATCATCAGTGGGTGGTTACGGTTGCAAGTAAGCGACTCGCCAGAACCGTATTGATATTTACCGAGAGGTCAGATCAACTTTCCAGGGCAACAGATCGCGTACCCGGTTTTCTGCACTGGTGCCGGGATTTTATTATCCGGCTCCGGAGTTAACGTCACGGGAAGTAGCGATGTTTCATGTTCGCCGGGCGGTTGCAGGCCACCGTTACGCCAGAGATGCCGCCAGTTAAAGAGCAGGTTATCGTTAATTCCATTCTCTCGAGCTATTTGTGCGACACAGGCACCGGGTATCCGTCGTCTGGCCAACCATGCCCGCAGACGTGGTGATATGGTGGTGATTTATGACCGTTCTGGGGAATTTGTTAAAAGTTACTATGATCCCTCCATCGATAAGATCCTGAATCCGCTGGATGCCCGCTGTGCCGCCTGGGATTTGTGGAAGGAGTGCCTGACACAGCCGGATTTTGATAATGTCTCGAACACGCTGATCCCGATGGGCACAAAAGAGGACCCGTTCTGGCAGGGGTCAGGACGTACCATTTTTGCGGAAGCGGCGTACCTGATGCGTAATGACCCTAATCGCAGCTACAGCAAACTGGTGGATACACTGCTTTCCATCAAAATTGAAAAACTGCGTACCTACCTGCGTAATTCACCGGCGGCCAACCTGGTGGAAGAGAAAATCGAGAAAACGGCCATCTCCATCCGTGCTGTGCTGACCAACTACGTGAAAGCCATCCGTTACCTGCAGGGGATTGAGCATAACGGTGAGTCCTTCACCATTCGTGACTGGATGCGGGGTGTCCGTGAAGATAAGAAAAACGGCTGGCTGTTTATCTCGTCGAATGCCGACACCCATGCCTCCCTGAAGCCAGTGATCTCCATGTGGCTGTCCATTGCCATTCGTGGGCTGCTGGCAATGGGAGAAAACCGTAACCGTCGCGTGTGGTTCTTCTGTGACGAGATCCCCACGCTGCACAAACTGCCGGACCTGGTGGAGATCCTGCCGGAAGCCCGTAAGTTCGGTGGCTGTTATGTATTTGGTATCCAGTCCTATGCCCAGATGGAAGATATCTACGGTGAGAAAGCGGCGGCCACGCTGTTTGACGTCATGAACACCCGTGCCTTTTTCCGTTCCCCGAGCCATAAGATTGCCGAGTTTGCTGCCGGTGAAATTGGTGAGAAAGAGCACCTGAAAGCCAGCCTGCAGTATTCCTACGGTGCAGACCCGGTACGTGACGGGGTATCGACCGGTAAGGATATGGAGCGCCAGACGCTGGTCAGTTATTCCGACATTCAGTCCCTGCCGGATCTGACCTGCTATGTCACCCTGCCCGGACCGTATCCGGCAGTCAAACTCTCCCTGAAATATCAGGCACGACCGAAGGTTGCTCCGGAGTTTATTCCGCGAGAAATCAACCCGGAAATGGAGAGCCGCCTGAGTGCCGTACTTGCCGCAAGGGAAGCTGAAGGGCGCCAGATGGCCAGCCTCTTCGAACCGGAGGTTGTCTCCGGAGAGGACGTGACTCAGGCTGAACAGCCGCAACAGCCGCAACAGCCGCAACAGCCGCAACAGCCAGTGTCTTCTGTCATCAATGATAAGAAGTCAGATGCAGGTGTGAGTGTTCCGGCTGGGGGGATCGAGCAGGAGCTGAAAATGAAACCGGAAGAAGAGATGGAACAGCAACTGCCACCCGGGATCAGTGAATCCGGTGAAGTGGTGGATATGACCGCTTATGAGGCATGGCAACAGGAAAATCATCCGGACATCCAGCAGCAGATGCAGCGTCGTGAAGAGGTGAACATTAATGTGCACCGGGAGCGCGGTGAGGATGTAGAGCCGGGAGATGATTTCTGATGTTGAGTTTCAGCGTTGTTAAATCGGCAGGCAGTGCCGGAAACTATTATACCGACAAGGATAATTACTATGTGCTGGGCAGCATGGGAGAACGCTGGGCCGGTCAGGGGGCTGAACAGCTGGGGCTGCAGGGCAGCGTCGATAAGGATGTTTTTACCCGTCTTCTGGAGGGCAGGCTGCCGGACGGGGCGGATTTAAGCCGCATGCAGGATGGCAGTAATAAGCATCGTCCCGGCTACGACCTGACCTTCTCTGCTCCCAAAAGTGTCTCCATGATGGCCATGCTCGGGGGGGATAAACGTCTTATTGATGCACATAACCAGGCTGTGGATTTTGCTGTCCGTCAGGTGGAGGCGCTGGCTTCCACACGGGTGATGACGGACGGACAGTCAGAAACGGTGCTGACCGGTAATCTGGTGATGGCACTCTTTAACCATGACACCAGTCGCGATCAGGACCCACAGTTACACACGCATGTGGTGGTGGCTAATGTCACGCAGCATAACGGTGAATGGAAGACACTGAGCAGTGACAAAGTGGGAAAAACCGGATTTTCTGAGAACGTGCTCGCGAACCGGATTGCGTTCGGGAAAATATATCAGAGTGAGTTACGTCAGCGCGTTGAGGCGCTGGGTTATGAAACCGAAGTGGTCGGTAAGCACGGTATGTGGGAGATGCCGGGCGTACCGGTGGAGGCCTTCTCCGGACGCTCACAGGCTATCCGGGAGGCCGTCGGGGAAGACGCCTCGCTGAAATCCCGGGATGTGGCTGCACTGGATACGCGAAAATCCAAACAGCTCGTCGATCCTGAAGTCAGAATGGCTGAATGGATGCAGACGCTGAAGGAAACCGGATTCGACATCCGGGCATATCGTGACGCGGCGGATCAACGGGCATATACCCGCACGCAGGCACCCGGATCAGCTTCACAGGACGGGCCGGATGTGCAGCAGGCGGTGACACAGGCCATTGCCGGATTAAGTGAACGAAAAGTGCAGTTCACGTACACAGACGTGCTGGCCAGGACGGTCGGCATACTGCCGCCGGAAAATGGTGTGATTGAGCGGGCCCGCGCCGGTATCGATGAGGCCATCAGCCGTGAGCAGCTTATCCCCCTCGATCGTGAGAAGGGGCTGTTCACGTCCGGGATTCATGTGCTCGATGAGCTGTCAGTCCGGGCACTCAGTCGTGACATCATGAAACAGAACCGGGTGACCGTACATCCGGAGAAAAGTGTTCCCCGGACTGCCGGTTACAGCGATGCCGTCAGTGTTCTGGCACAGGATCGTCCGCCGCTGGCCATTGTGTCAGGTCAGGGCGGTGCAGCCGGGCAGCGTGAGCGGGTGGCTGAGCTGGCAATGATGGCCCGGGAGCAGGGGCGGGAAGTGCAGATTATCGCCGCTGACCGTCGCTCGCAGATGAACCTGAAGCAGGATGAACGGCTGTCCGGTGAGCTGATAACCGGACGTCGTCAGCTGCTGGATGGCATGGCCTTCACGCCGGGCAGTACTGTTATCGTTGACCAGGGCGAAAAACTCTCCCTGAAAGAGACGTTAACCCTGCTGGACGGTGCCGCACGTCATAACGTACAGGTACTGATAACCGACAGCGGACAGCGAACCGGTACAGGCAGTGCGCTGATGGCCATGAAGGATGCCGGGGTGAATACATATCGCTGGCAGGGGGGAGAACAGCGACCGGCCACCATCATCAGTGAACCTGACCGAAATGTCCGCTATGCCCGGCTGGCCGGAGATTTTGCGGCCAGCGTGAAAGCCGGAGAAGAGAGCGTGGCGCAGGTCAGCGGAGTACGGGAACAGGCCATACTGACACAGGCCATTCGCAGTGAGCTGAAAACACAGGGCGTGCTCGGACACCCGGAGGTGACCATGACCGCCCTGTCACCGGTCTGGCTGGACAGCCGGAGCCGTTATCTGCGGGATATGTACCGACCGGGGATGGTGATGGAGCAGTGGAACCCGGAGACACGCAGTCATGACCGCTATGTTATCGACCGGGTGACGGCGCAGAGTTACAGCCTGACCCTGCGGGATGCGCAGGGTGAAACGCAGGTGGTGCGTATTTCTTCTCTGGACAGCAGCTGGTCGCTGTTCCGGCCGGAAAAAATGCCGGTGGCAGACGGCGAGCGTCTGAGGGTGACAGGGAAAATTCCCGGACTCCGCGTCTCCGGCGGTGACCGCCTGCAGGTGTCGTCCGTCAGTGAGGACGCGATGACGGTTGTTGTGCCGGGACGGGCTGAACCGGCCACCCTGCCTGTGAGCGACTCACCGTTCACGGCACTGAAGCTGGAGAACGGCTGGGTGGAAACGCCCGGGCATTCCGTCAGCGACAGTGCGACGGTTTTTGCCTCCGTCACACAGATGGCAATGGACAACGCCACCTTGAACGGTCTGGCTCGTAGTGGTCGTGATGTCCGGCTGTATTCCTCACTGGATGAAACCCGTACTGCGGAAAAACTCGCCCGCCATCCGTCCTTTACGGTGGTTTCTGAGCAGATAAAGGCGCGGGCCGGTGAGACATTGCTGGAAACTGCTATCAGTCTGCAGAAAGCCGGGCTTCACACGCCGACACAGCAGGCCATTCATCTGGCTCTTCCGGTGGTGGAAAGTAAAAACCTGGCCTTCAGCCGGGTGGACCTGCTGACAGAGGCCAGGTTGTTTGCTGCAGAAGGAACCAGTTTTGTTGACCTGGGACGGGAAATCGATGCGCAGATAAAACGGGGTGATTTACTGCATGTGGATGTGGCAAAAGGCTATGGCACAGACCTGCTGGTTTCCCGTACGTCGTATGAGGCTGAAAAGAGCATTATTCGCCATATTCTTGAAGGTAAGGAGGCAGTCACGCCGCTGATGGAGAAAGTCCCTGGCGGAGTCATGGAGAGTCTGACATCAGGCCAGCGTGCTGCCACCCGCATGATACTGGAAACGTCCGACCGCTTCACGGTGGTGCAGGGCTATGCCGGTGTGGGTAAGACCACACAGTTCCGGGCGGTGATGTCAGCCGTAAACATGCTCCCGGAGAGTGAGCGTCCCCGTGTCGTGGGGCTTGGCCCCACGCACCGTGCGGTCGGGGAGATGCGCAGTGCAGGTGTGGATGCGCAGACACTGGCGTCCTTTCTGCATGACACGCAGCTGCAGCAGCGTAGCGGAGAAACGCCGGATTTCAGCAACACGCTGTTCCTGCTCGATGAGAGCTCGATGGTGGGCAATACCGACATGGCACGGGCATATGCCCTGATTGCGGCCGGTGGTGGTCGTGCCGTGGCCAGCGGTGACACGGACCAGTTGCAGGCTATCGCGCCCGGTCAGCCTTTCCGTCTCCAGCAGACGCGCAGTGCTGCTGATGTGGCCATCATGAAGGAGATTGTGCGTCAGACGCCGGAACTGCGGGAGGCGGTATACAGCCTGATAAACCGGGATGTGGAAAGGGCGCTGTCCGGGATTGAGAGTGTGAAACCATCTCAGGTGCCACGTCTGGAGGGCGCATGGGCACCGGAGCACTCCGTGACGGAGTTCAGTCACAGCCAGGAAGCGAAACTGGCAGAAGCGCAGCGGGAGGCGATGCAGAAAGGCGAGGCTTTTCCGGATGTACCCATGACTCTGTATGAAGCCATTGTCCGCGACTATACAGGAAGGACACCGGAAGCACGGGAGCAGACGCTGATTGTCACGCACCTGAATGAAGACAGGCGCGTACTGAACAGCATGATTCATGATGCACGGGAAAAGGCCGGAGAGCTGGGAAAAGAGCAGGTCATGGTGCCTGTCCTGAACACAGCGAATATACGCGACGGGGAGCTGCGTCGTCTCTCCACCTGGGAGAATAACCCGGATGCACTTGCCCTGGTGGATGATGTTTATCACCGGATTGCCGGTATCAGTAAGGATGACGGACTGATAACCCTGCAGGATGCGGAAGGTAACACGCGACTGATTTCACCCCGGGAGGCGGTGGCTGAAGGTGTCACACTGTACACCCCGGACAAAATCCGGGTGGGGAGCGGTGACCGGATGCGCTTCACGAAGAGTGACCGGGAGCGCGGCTATGTGGCCAACAGCGTCTGGACAGTGACAGCAGTTTCAGGTGACAGTGTCACGCTGTCGGACGGACAGCAGACCCGGGTGATTCGCCCCGGTCAGGAGCGGGCAGAGCAACATATTGACCTGGCCTATGCCATCACCGCTCACGGTGCGCAGGGGGCAAGTGAAACTTTTGCCATCGCGCTTGAAGGTACGGAAGGTAATCGGAAACAGATGGCCGGCTTTGAGTCAGCCTACGTGGCCCTGTCGCGTATGAAGCAGCATGTGCAGGTGTACACCGATAACCGTCAGGGCTGGACGGATGCCATTAACAATGCCGTACAGAAAGGAACAGCCCACGATGTGTTTGAGCCGAAACCGGACCGGGAGGTCATGAATGCAGAGCGGCTGTTCAGTACGGCGCGGGAGCTGCGGGACGTGGCGGCAGGCCGTGCCGTTCTCCGTCAGGCGGGGCTTGCCGGGGGAGACAGTCCTGCACGGTTTATTGCACCGGGGCGTAAATATCCGCAGCCGTATGTGGCACTGCCGGCTTTTGACCGTAACGGCAAGTCCGCCGGTATCTGGCTGAACCCGCTGACCACGGATGACGGAAACGGGCTGCGGGGATTCAGTGGTGAAGGCCGGGTGAAGGGCAGTGAAGATGCACAGTTCGTGGCCCTGCAGGGCAGCCGTAACGGAGAAAGCCTGCTGGCTGATAATATGCAGGATGGTGTCCGGATTGCCCGTGATAATCCTGACAGTGGTGTGGTGGTGAGAATCGCCGGAGAAGGTCGTCCGTGGAATCCCGGTGCCATCACCGGTGGTCGCGTGTGGGGGGATATTCCGGACAACAGCGTCCAGCCGGGAGCCGGAAATGGCGAACCGGTCACGGCAGAGGTACTGGCACAGCGGCAGGCTAAAGAGGCCATCCGCCGTGAAACGGAACGTCGCGCAGATGAAATTGTCCGTAAAATGGCAGAGAACAAACCTGACCTGCCGGACGGCAAAACAGAGCAGGCTGTCAGGGAAATTGCCGGGCAGGAGCGTGAACGGTCTGCCATAACTGAACGGGAAGCCGCACTGCCGGAGAGTGTGCTGCGTGAACCACAACGGGAGCGAGAAGCGGTCCGGGAGGTTGCCCGGGAAAATCTGTTGCAGGAGCGACTTCAGCAGATGGAGCGGGAGATGGTTCGTGACCTGCAGAAAGAGAAAACCCTGGGCGGGGACTGATACTGGTGATATTCAGCACCAGACAGTAATTGTGCATGTGAACAACCATAAAGGAGATTGCTGATATGGAAACTTACCCTGACCCTGATGATATCCGGAAAAACACAGCAGACATACTGAAAGCGTTAACCGTGGACAATATTCCTGAGCGTCATGGCTTTACGGAGGAGCTGGCATCGCTGAAAAACTGCATAAACGATGATGAGTATTGCTACATGACGTTTTATGAAACGGGGTACGCTTTCCTGAAAGCCTTACTGAGAACCCGGCTGAGACTTAAAAAAACCGACCCCGCGCATCCGTTGCTGCCCCTCATCTCTTCGTCGGTGGAAGCACTCAGAACACAGCTCAAGGAAAATGAAGTTTACGTCCGCCTTTTAATCAGGATGGATGCGGTTTCCCCACGGGGTGGTGTAATGAATGTGTCTCTTCTCGGCTTTACCGCAGTGATGATACTGATTCTGGGGGGATCTGTGCTGGCACATGTATGGCTTTAAAGTTTTCTGAAGGCGTGATGATATGGAGAATATGAATAACACAGCCAGTGTGGTCATGAAAACCCGGGAGTGGCCGGAGCGCCTTCTTGTCTGGTCCCCCGGACAGCGGGATATCATCAAAACTGTGGCTCTGGTGCTGATGGTGCTGGATCACATCAATCTGATATTTCAGCTGAAGCAGGAGTGGATGTTTCTGGCCGGGCGGGGGGCGTTTCCGCTGTTTGCCCTGGTGTGGGGGCTGAATCTGTCCCGCCATGCGCATATCCGGCAGGTGGCCATTAACCGGCTGTGGGGATGGGCGGTGATTGCCCAGTTCGCATATTATCTGGCCGGCTTTCCCTGGTATGAGGGGAATATCCTGTTTGCCTTTGCAGTTGCGGCACAGGTGCTGACATGGTGTGAAACGCGCAGTGGGTGGCGTACTGCAGCGGCCATACTCCTGATGGCACTGTGGGGGCCTTTGTCCGGCACCAGTTACGGTATTGCCGGGCTGCTGATGCTGGCAGTCAGCCACCGACTGTACCGGGCGGAAGACAGAACGGAACGTCTGGCGCTGGTCGCCTGCCTGCTGGCTGTTATTCCGGCGCTTAACCTTGCCACCAGTGATGTAGCGGCTGTAGCCGGCCTTGTGATGACGGTGCTGACCGTTGGTCTGGTGTCGTGTACAGGGAAATCATTACCCCGTTTCTGGCCCGGAGATTTTTTCCCGACGTTCTATGCCTGTCATCTGGCTGTGCTGGGCGTTCTGGCACTGTGACGGGTGTGGTATCTTTGGCCGCAAGAGGATGATTCGTCAGAGGCAGAACACAGCATGACAGAGCAGAAGCGACCGGTACTGACACTGAAGCGGAAAACGGAAGGGGAGATGCCTGTCCGCAGCCGGAAAACCATCATCAATGTCACCACGCCACCAAAGTGGAAGGTGAAAAAGCAGAAGCTGGCCGAGAAAGCAGCCCGGGAAGCAGAGCTGGCGGCAAAAAAAGCGCAGGCCAGACAGGCGCTGTCCATTTATCTGAACCTGCCCACACTGGATGAGGCCGTGAACACTCTGAAGCCCTGGTGGCCGGGATTATTTGACGGTGACACCCCCCGGCTTCTGGCCTGCGGTATCCGGGACGTGTTACTGGAAGACGTGGCGCAGCGGAATATCCCGCTCTCGCATAAAAAACTGCGCAGGGCGCTGAAGGCCATTACCCGTTCAGAAAGCTATCTGTGTGCTATGAAAGCCGGTGCCTGCCGGTATGACACGGAAGGGTATGTGACGGAGCATATTTCTCAGGAGGAGGAAGCGTATGCGGCAGCGCGTCTGGATAAAATCCGTCGCCAGAACCGGATAAAGGCAGAACTTCAGGCCGTGCTTGATGAGAAATAAAAAAAGCCTCCCTCAGAGAGAGGAGGCAAGGAAATAAGGCTTAAAAGGAAATAACTTCCGTACCCGAAAGGAAGTCAGTCCACTGAATTATTTAACACCATAATACTGACGGGTTAAAGGGGGGATATAAAGATGAATGGATTCAGAAACGGTTCACGACATGCTCAGGTCTGGCGTTACCAGCGTTCCGGAAACCGGGCAGTCCGTCTGGAAGTCAGGGGACTGTGGTGGGAGGCCGCTGAAGCATGGCGACGGGCTGCCAGGATAGCTCCCCGGACAGACTGGCAGCAGTTTGCCCGGCAACGGGCTGAACACTGCCACCGGCGCTGCCGGGGAAGGGTGTAACGAAAGAAGCAGCCTCCCGCGACCAGGTGGAGGAGGCCGAAAGGGGTTCATAAGTATTGTTTTTCTAACTATCCGATCGGGCACAATATGACCGGATACCTCCGAATAGCACAGAGTCTTTTCCGTATTAAGTTGCGTATTTATATTTTGTGATTAATTTCACAAAATAAGGTGTTATTCAATGTGTGCTGCAATATTCAGGATACCTGAAATACAGGTGCCATTGATTTGATATGGAGAATAACATGAGGAAATATATTCCACTGGTATTATTTATCTTTTCATGGCCGGTATTGTCTGCAGATATTCACGGGCGGGTTGTTCGTGTACTGGACGGTGATACGATTGAGGTAATGGACTCACGGAAGGCGGTGCGGATCAGGCTGGTAAATATTGATGCACCGGAAAAGAAACAGGATTATGGCCGGTGGTCGACAGACATGATGAAATCGCTGGCTGCAGGAAAAACGGTTACCGTCACATATTTTCAGAAAGATCGTTATGGTCGTATTCTCGGGCAGGTTTATGCACCAGACGGAATGAATGTTAATCAGTTTATGGTCCGGGCCGGGGCTGCCTGGGTATATGAGCAGTACAACACAGATCCCGTGCTGCCTGTCCTTCAGAACGAAGCCAGACAACAAAAACGTGGGCTCTGGTCAGATGCTGATCCGGTTCCACCCTGGATATGGAGGCACCGTAAATAAAATACTGGTAATTTATCATTCATCTGTTCTCAGCGGGAATAAAAATGGCGAAAACAAAACAGGAATGGCTGTATCAGTTACGGCGAAATACTCTGGGAAAAATTATTCATAAAAACAGAGGCACTTTATTGACCAGTGAACGTGAATCACTTAATTCAGCAGCAGACCACCGGTTAGCAGAATTAATCACCGGAAAGTTATATGACAGGATACCAAAAGAGATATGGAAATATGTAAGGTAATAATTTAGCATAATTAATTACCAGGAGCAGATAAATAATGAAGCTGATTATTTTTATTCTTATTGTTCTGATTATTGCAGCGTTACTTATCCGGATTATCCTCAGAAGTGTAAATCAGCATTCTCCTTTGCTGATTCAACTGTATGCGGCAGGTATACGGACCGGTGATGCAGAGCGAATACTGTCCAGCGGTGAATACTGGCAACGTCAGAAGACGCTTCTGACAGAAAGGGAAGTCAGTTTTATGAAAGGACTGTTCAGAATTGTGGATATGAAGCGGTGGTATCTGTGTCCGCAGGTACGGGTTGCGGATATCGTCCAGCTGAACGGGAATATCCGGCCACGATCTCGTCCGTGGTGGCAGTTATTCAGGATGGTGTCTCAGTGGCATGTTGATGTGGTTATCGTTGAGCGGCGTTCGTTCAGTATTGTTGCAGCAGTAGAGCTGGATGATGCCAGCCATTTACGACCGGAACGCAGACGCCGGGATATTCTTCTGGAAGAGGTTCTGAGGCAGGCTGGTATTCCGTTGCTCAGAAGCCACGATGCCAGAAAACTGCTGCAGATGACCCGAGAATGGCTGAATACAACCGGGGCTGCTCAGCAGTCACCGGAACATCGTAGCTGACGCCTTCGCGTTGCTCAGTTGTCCAACCCCGGAAACGGGAAAAAGCAAGTTTTCCCCGCTCCCGGCGTTTCTGTAACAGAAACAGGCAAATGGGGGGAATGGTCAGTAACAGGGAATATGGTATTATCGCGGCGGGTGTCTGAGCCTTTCTGGTTCAGGCAAGACGCAGGTTCCAGAAATGCGAAGACCCCACTTGTTAATCCATTAACTCGTGAGGTCTGCATGAAGTACGTAGCACTACTGATTGTAGCCTCTTCTTTGCAGAGAGGTCAAAGTTTATGACGAAATATGCCCTTATCGGGTTGCTCGCCGTGTGCGCCACGGTGTTGTGTTTTTCACTGATATTCAGGGAGCGGCTGTGTGAACTGAATATACACAGGGGAAATACAGTGGTGCAGGTAACTCTGGCCTACGAAGCACGGAAGTAAGCTGCCGGGCGGGGACGGAAGTCCCCGCTTTCCGGAAGTGTGAGGTATTTCAGGGGAAGACACCCGATATGCCAGAAATCGCCGGTCCCGCCCGGGGCCGGCACACAGGTTAAGGCATTTCCTGTTTTTCAGCCATTTCGCAACAAAATTCACATTAAACGACAGTAATCCCCGTTGATTTGTGCGCCAACACAGATCGTCGTCACAATTCTCAAGTCGCTGATTTAAAAAAACTGTAGTATCCTCTGCGAAACGATCCCTGTTTGAGTATTGAGGAGGCGAGATGTCGCAGACAGAAAATGCAGTGACTTCCTCATTGAGTCAAAAGCGGTTTGTGCGCAGAGGTAAGCCTATGTCTGACTCTGAGAAACAGATGGCCGCTGTTGCAAGAAAACGTCTTACACACAAAGAGATAAAAGTTTTTGTCAAAAACCCTCTGAAAGATCTCATGGTTGAGTACTGCGAGCAAAAAGGGATAACACAGGCTCAGTTCGTTGAGAAAATCATCAAAGATGAACTGCAGAGACTGGATATACTAAAGTAAAGACTTTACTTTGTGGCGTAGCATGCTAGATTACTGATCGTTTAAGGAATTTTGTGGCTGGCCACGCCATAAGGTGGCAGGGAACTGGTTCTGATGTGGATGTACAGGAGCCAGAAAAGTGAAAACCCCGATAATCTTCGTCAAGTTTGGCGACGCGAAGAAGATTAACGGGGGCCATCTAAAAACCGTATAGCCAACAATTCAGCTATGCGGGGAGTATAGTTATATGCCCGGAAAAGTTCAAGACTTCTTTCTGTGCTCACTCCTTCTGCGCATTGTAAGTGCAGGATGGTGTGACTGATCTTCAACAAACGTATTACCGCCAGGTAAAGAACCCGAATCCGGTGTTTACACCCCGTGAAGGTGCCGGAACGCTGAAGTTCTGCGAAAAACTGATGGAAAAGGCGGTGGGCTTCACTTCCCGTTTTGATTTCGCCATTCATGTGGCGCATGCCCGTTCGCGTGGTCTGCGTCGACGCATGCCACCGGTACTGCGTCGCCGGGCCATTGATGCGCTGCTGCAGGGGCTGTGTTTTCACTATGACCCGCTGGCCAACCGTGTCCAGTGCTCCATCACCACGCTGGCCATTGAGTGCGGGCTGGCGACAGAGTCTGGTGCCGGAAAACTCTCCATCACCCGGGCCACCCGGGCCCTGACGTTCCTGTCAGAGCTGGGACTGATTACCTACCAGACGGAATATGACCCGCTTATCGGGTGCTACATTCCGACCGATATCACGTTCACATCTGCACTGTTTGCTGCCCTCGATGTATCAGAGGAGGCAGTGGCCGCCGCGCGCCGCAGCCGTGTGGAATGGGAAAACAGACAGCGCAAAAAGCAGGGGCTGGATACCCTGGGTATGGATGAACTGATATCGAAAGCCTGGCGTTTTGTCCGTGAGCGTTTCCGCAGTTACCAGACAGAGCTTAAGTCCCGGGGAATAAAGCGTGCCCGTGCGCGTCGTGATGCGGGCAGGGAACGTCAGGATATCGTCACCCTGGTGAAACGACAGCTGACGCGTGAAATCTCGGAAGGGCGCTTCACTGCCAGTCGTGAGGCGGTAAAACGTGAAGTGGAGCGTCGTGTGAAGGAGCGCATGATTCTGTCACGTAACCGTAATTACAGCCGGCTGGCCACAGCTTC
>ERZ791641.936-NODE-936-length-17876-cov-4.071545_pt1 | contig 17876 bp, 14 predicted proteins | sample MGYA00510055_ERZ791641 | MGnify/ENA primary metagenome ERZ791641 (study PRJEB30046, sample SAMN00715226) | human gut metagenome | study: EMG produced TPA metagenomics assembly of the A metagenome-wide association study of gut microbiota in type 2... | reverse complement strand
TGACGCTCTCCGCTATGGCAACCGCCTCATCATGATGCACGACGGCCGTCCGATCCTTGACGTCAGGGGCGAGGAGAAGGCGAAGCTCACTGCCGTGGACCTCCTGCAGTTCTTCGAGAAGGCCGGCGACGGCGTTTCCGACAAGATGCTGCTCGGCTGACGTTCAGTGGAACCGCTGCAGAACTGCAAAGAAAAATCGGCCGGCCGATTTGCGTGGAGCCGTTCCTGATCAGCGCTTCTTCGACGACTTCCTCGCGAACCAGGTGAAGAACACCGGCACGAAGATGGTCGAGATGAAGGTGGCGGCGAGCATTCCGCCGAAGACGCCCGTACCCATGGAGTGGCGGGCCCCCGCGCCTGCGCCCGTCGCGATGATGAGCGGCACGACGCCGAGCACGAATGCAAAGGACGTCATCAGAATCGGGCGGAAGCGAAGACCCGCGGCCTCAAGGGCGGCGTCGAAGGGACCCATTCCCTCCTCCATCTTCTGGGCCGCGAACTCCACGATCAGAATGGCGTTCTTGGCCGTGAGGCCGATGAGCACGAGTAGACCGATCTGGAAGTAGATGTCGTTGGGCGTGCCGCGCAGCCAGATGGCGGTCATGGCGCCGAGGAAGGCGTACGGGACGGCCAGCACGACGGCGATCGGCAGCGACCAGCGCTCGTAGAGGGCGGCGAGGATGAGGAACATCATCAGGATGCCGAAGCCGAAGGCCGTGGCGGACGAGGCGCCGATGCGCTTTTCGTGGTAGGCCTGACCGACCCATTCGATCGTGTAGCCTTCGGGAAGCACTTCACGGGCGGTTTCCTCGACGATCCTGATGGCGTCGCCCGACGAGACGCCCTGAGCGGCCGCGCCGCTGAACTGAGCGGCGAGGTAGCCGTTCATGCGGGCGAGGGCCGCCGCACCGGACGTGCGCTCGGTGCGCACGAGCGCCGAGATGGGCACCATTTCACCCGAGCTCGAGCGCACGTAGCCCGACCCGATGTCCTCGGGCGTCGAACGGAACTGCGGAGCGGCCTGAACCACCACGCGGTAGATCTTGCCGTTGCGGGTGAAATCGTTGACGTACTTGCTACCCATCAGATGGGAGATCGTGTCGTAGATGTCGTCGACGTCCACGCCGAGCGCAATCGCCTTGGTCTGGTCAACGTAGAGCTTGAGCTGGGGCGTGTCGGCCGTCAGGTAGCTGCGCAGGCCCGTAAGCTCGGGGCGGTCCTGAAGGGCGTCGAGGAAGTTTTCGGCGACGTTCTGCAGCACGAGCGGATTGTCGTTGCCGTGCGAGAGGATATAGCCCGAGAAGCCGTTTGTGGAGCCAAGGCCCTTGATGGCCGCAGGCAGCGCAGCCACGCCCTTGATGTCGGGGTGGGAGGCGACGTACTTCTGGAGGTCCTTCTGGATCTCCTCGGCGGTCTCCTTGCGGTCGTCCCAGTGCTTGAGCTTCAGGATGAAGGTCGATGCGTTGCTGCGGACGTCGCCGCTCATCGTGTCGTAGCCCACCATCGTACCCACGCTCTGCACGGCGTCGTTCTTTTTGAGGTGCTCGAGGATTTCGGTCGAGACGGCCTCGGTGCGGGGGAAGGCCGCGCCTTCGGGGAGCTGGACCGAGATGCGCACGATGCCCTGGTCCTCGCGCGGAATGAAGGAGGTCGGCGTGTGCTCGAGCATCTGCCAGCAGCCGGCCGTCACGGCGACGAGCAGGCCTGCGGTGATCACGCGGTGGCGCAGCGCCGCCTTGACGAGCTTGAGGAACCTGAGCGTGAAGGACGCGAGTCCGCGGTCGAAGGCCTGGAAGAACCTGTTCTTGCGCTCTTCGGGCTTCCTTTCCTTGAGAAGGATCGCGCAGAGCGCCGGCGTGAGCGTCAGGGCGACGAAGCCCGAGAGCACGACGGACAGGGCGACCGTCACGGCAAACTGGCGGTAGAGCTCGCCTGCGATGCCGCCGAGGAAGGCGACGGGGATGAAGACGGAGGCGAGCACGAGCACGATGGCGACGAGTGCGCCCGAGACCTCCTTCATGGCCTTCTGGGCCGCCTCGTAGGGGCCGAGGCCCTCGGTGCGCATGAGACGCTCGACGTTCTCAAGCACGACGATGGCATCGTCGACCACGATGCCGATCGAGAGCGTCATCGCGAAGAGCGTCAGCGTGTTGAGCGAGAAGCCGAAGAGCCAGAGGCCCGCCATCGTGCCGATGAGCGACACGGGCACTGCGAGCATCGGGATGAGCGTGGCGCGCCAGTTCTGCAGGAAGACGAAGACGACGAGGAGCACGAGGATGCCTGCCTCGAACAGCGTGTGGTAGACCTCGTTGAGGGAGGCGCCCACGAAGATCGACGTGTCGTCGGTGATGATGTAGTCGATCTTGTTTTCGGGGAACTGGGCGGCGAGCTCGACGATGCGGGCCTTGACGGCCTCGGCGGCCGCCATGGCGTTGGCGCCCGTCTGCAGGTAGACGCCGACGTTGACGCCCTGCGTGCCGTTGATGTCGACGCGGAACTCGTAGGAGCGCTTGCCGATTTCGGTCGTGGCGATGTCCTTCATGCGCACGAGCTTGTCGGGACCGTCAGCCTTGACGATGATGTCGGCGAACTCCTCGGCGGTGAGGAGCTGACCGGGCGTCGTGATCGTGTAGTAGAGCTGCTGCTCGGACACCGTGGGCGCCGTGCCCACGCGGCCCGCGCTTCGCTGCGCGTTCTGGGCCTCGATGGCGTTTTCGACGTCCTTGATCGTGATGCCCATGAGGCCCATCTTTTCGGGATCGAGCCAGATGCGCATGGCGGACTGCGCGTTGCCGAAGACGCTCACGTCGCCGATGCCGGGCAGGCGCTTGAGTTCGTCGACGATGTTGAGGTTCGCGTAGTCGGCCAGATCGGTGGCGGCCATGCTGCCGTCGGGCGAGAAGAGCGCGACCATGAGGAGGTTTTCCTCGGAGCGCTTTCGCACGCTCACGCCCTGATTGCGCACGACGTCTGGCAGTCTGCGTTCGGCCGTGCGGACGCGGTTGTTGATTTCGAGCATGGCGTCGTTGGCGTCGGTGCCGACGTCAAAGACGCAGGAAATCGACATGTCGCCGTTGCTTCGGATGTTCGTCGTGTAGTAGAGCAGGCCTGTGATGCCCGAGAGCTGGTCCTCGATTGGAGCGGCCACGGTGCGGGCGAGCGTCTGGGCGTCGGCGCCGTCGTAGGTGGTCGAGATGCGCACCGTCGGAGGCGAGATGTCCGGATACTGGGAGAGCGGAAGAACGCGCAGCGCGATGAGGCCCGCGAGCACGATGATGATCGAGAGGACCGTCGCGAAGATCGGGCGGCGGATGCAGAACTGGCTGAGCATGGCGCAGGATCCTACTTGGCCGTCTTGGAGGCTTCGGCGGGCTGCACGGCGGAGCCGTCACGAAGCTTGAGAAGCTGGTTGGTGATCACGCGGTCGCCCGTGGCGAGGCCCGAGGTGGCGATCCAGTCGGGACCGTCCCAGCGGTCGAGCTTGACGGGCCGGAGCCTGGCTTTGCCGTCCTGGTACACGAAGACCGTGTAAGTGCCGTCGGGTTCTTGGCGCACGGCCTTCTGCGGGATGCGCACGGCGTTTTCTCGTACGCCGATCTGAAGGTCCACGTGCACGAAGTCGCCGGGAAGAAGTCCGGAGCCTTCATCGAGCCTAACGCGCATGAGGCGCGTGCTCGTCTTCGGGTTGACGGACTGGGCGACGTAGTCGAGTTTGCCCGAGAGCGTGCGGCCGCGCTCGTCGCGGAGTTTGACCGCATTGTCGGTCGTCACGTCGGCGCCGTCGAGCGCACGTGCGGACGGCGCGAAGACGACCCTGACGTCGTCGTGCTGGGTGATCGTGGCAAGCACGGAGCTTGCCGAGGAGATGAGCGAGCCTTCATTGAACTGCGTGTCGCTCACGAGACCGGAGGCGGGAGCCCTCACGGTCGTCCATTCGAGGCTGATGGCCGCGTCCCTTTCGGAGGCGGTCGCCGCGTTGTAGGCTGAGGAGGCGACGAGGTGCGCGCGGTTGGCCTCGTCGAGGTCCTGACGGCTCTTGGCGCCCTTTTCAAAAAGCGCACGGGTGCGTTCGTAGCTGGTTTTAGCTTCTGCAAGCGTGGCCTTCGCGCTGCGCGTGTTCGCCGCGGCCGACTTCAGCCTGGCTTCGAAGGGCGCGGGATCGATCTGGTAGAGCACGTCGCCCGCCTTCACTTCGGCGCCTTCCGTGAAGGCGACCTTCTTGAGGATGCCGCTCACCTGGGACTTGACCTCGACTTCGCGGCCGCCCTCGGCCTGGCCGAGCAGCGTGATCCAGCGGGGCTGGTCTGCCGCTTCAACGGTCAGGGTTTCAACAGAAAGGGGAGCGCGGACGGTCTTTGGGGCCGTCGTCTTTTCGCAGCCGGCGAGAAGCGTGAGCGCCAGAAGGCCGGCGCAGACAAGACTGAATGTATGTCGCATGTCGTTGAGGGTGGATTGTTCCTTGCTTGCGTTTCAGTATGGCCGCGAAGCCGAAGAGAGGCAAATGTCTTCGGCTAACCCGGGTTAAGCAGTGTTACACAATGTTTCTGGAACGGAAGGCGGGGGCCGTGTGGGCCTTGAGCCATGCCTGTGCGCGAGTAGAAAGCGCCTCGTTTTGAAGGGCGGTCAGGACTTTCCCATGGTAATCGTCGAGCCAGGCCACTTCGTCGGGCGTGAGGAGCGAAACATCGACGGTTCTGAGGTCGATCGGGCAGAGCGTTGCGACGTCGAACGCGAGGAATTCGCCGAACTCCGTGGACGCAGCCCTGCGGGCGACGATCAGGTTTTCGATGCGCACGCCCCTGTGGCCGGGACGGTAGAGGCCGGGTTCATCGGAGACGAGGATGCCTGCCTGGAGACCGAGCTCGCCCGTCTTCGTTGCACGCGGGGAGATGTGGAAGGGACCTTCGTGGACGTTGAGGCGGCAGCCCACGCCGTGGCCCGTGCCGTGTCCGAAGTCGAGGCCCTTGGCCCAGAGGGGCGCGCGTGCGATGGCGTCGAGCTGCGAGCCCGAGACGCCTGCGGGAACGACGGCGCGTGCAAGCGCGATGTGGGCCTTGAGCACGAGCGTGACGTCGCGCTTCATGTCGTCGTCGATGCGGCCGACGGCCGTCATGCGGGTGATGTCGGTCGTGCCCGCCTCGTACTGCCCGCCCGAGTCGATGAGAAGAAGCCCGTCCGTGAGGACTGCGGCCGTTTCGCGCTTCGGCGCATAGTGTGGAAGCGCGGCGTTGCGGCCGAAGGCGGAGATCGTGCCGAAGCTCAGGCCCCTGTTGTCGGGGCGTGCGGCGCGTTCTGAGTCGAGCATGTTCGCGACGTCGGATTCGGTGAGCACGGCGCCTTCGGCGAGTCGCTCGTCAAGCAGCGCGTAGAATTCGCATAGCGCGACGCCGTCGGAGACCATGGCGCGGCGGATGCCCTCGAGCTCCTCCTCGGACTTGCGGCTCTTCATGAGCGTGACGGGCGAGAGCGCCTCGACGGGGACGCGCTCGAGGAGTCCGAAGATCGAGGCGGGAAGGCGGTCGGGGTCGGCCATGAAGACGAGGTCCCTCGAGAGCGCGGAGATGTCCCCTGCGAGCGATTCGGGTGCTCGAACTTCGATGCCCTGTGCGGCCAGAGCGCCAAGGAGTTCGGGCGTGAATCTGGAGGCTTCCGTATAGAGAAGGGCCTCGCTGTCGGTCACGATCATGCTCGCGAGGAAGACGGGATTGAATTTGATGTCGGCCGCACGGCAGCCCGTGAGCCAGGCGATGTCGTCGAGCGAGTGCAGGCACAGGGCTTCGCTAGCGCGGTCGCGAAGCACTTCGCGGACTCGGGCGAGCCTGTCTGCAACGGTTGAGGAATCCTGCGTCATCGGGGTGACGGCGGTCTGCGGACGGGCGGGACGGCCTTGGGCCCAGACGTCGTCAAAGAGATCGGGGACGAGCGCGAGCTCAAGTCCGCAGTCGGCGAGTGATGTGCGGATGCGGCGCACATCCGATTCGCTCCAGAGTTCGGGGGCGAGGCCGACGCGGCCGCGGGTGAGATGCTGCGAAAGCCAGGCCTCCTGCGAGGGGGCGTCGGGCGCACCGAGCCTCACGACTTCGAAGGGCGCTCCGTCGAGCTCGCCTTCGGCCTGCTCCCAGTAGCGGCTGTCGACGAGAAGCGCGGCAGCGCCCTGCGTCACGCACAGGCGGGCGGTGCTGCCCGTGAAGCCCGTGAGCCAGGCAACGGACTGCCAGTGTTCGGGAACGTATTCCGAGAGATGCGGATCGACGATGCGGCCGATCCAGGCGTCAAGCCCCCGGTCCTTCATGGTCTGTCGAAATTTGCCGAGCCGTTCGGCGCTCGATTGGTTCATGACGATGCCTCAGATGAAGAAAGTCCCGAAGAGCCTGCGCAGGGCGGGGCGCATCAGAAGAGCTTGCGGACCTGAACGGTGACGGGGAAGCCCACGTGGGAGTCGCTTTCAAGGTCCTCGCCGATGTCGAGCCTCAGAATGCGCCATCCGGCGTCGCGCAGCTCGTCGAGCGTGGCGGAGACGCCGAGGTCGGGGCAGGCGAAGGGCACTTCGCCCACGCGCTGGAGCACCGTAACGGGTGCTTCGGACGTGCACGTCATCAGGGAGCGGTTCGGAGCGTCGAGGAGCGGGTCGTGCAGGTTGCCGTCGGCGTCGCGCTTCATGCGCTGGGCGGGGCCGCTGATCGTGTCGCCCGTGTAGTAGGCGGTGGAGCAGGCGGAAAGCAGGAGCATGGCGGCGGTGGCGGCGAGAAGACTGCGGACGGGAAGCGAAGCGGACATTTTCTGGCTGCCGGCCCTCGTGTGAGGAGGCCGGACGAACTCGATCGGGTAGGTAAAACAGATCTATTTTAGAGAAAAAGCGCCGGATGTCCGTAAAAACATCCGGCGCTTCTGTAAACACTTGTCGGCGTGCGGGGCGCTCGTGGATCAGCCCTCGCGCTTCTTGCGGTAGTTCCTGCGGCTTCGGTTGAAGCCGCCCTTCACGTTGCCGTTCACATTGCCGTTGACGTAGCCGCCGCGGCGGTTTTCGTCGGGCATGATCTGAGGCAGGCTGAGGGCCTGGGAGGACGGATGGTAGGGATCCGTCGGCTCCCAGTGGATCTGCTGGTCGCTGGGCAGCCCGCGGAGATTCTGGCGCTTGGGCTGGTAGTGGATCGAATTGCCGAAGTTGTCGTCGTCCCAGTCCTGCTGGCGGGGCTTTGCCTCGGCGTCCTGCCTTGCGGGCTTCTTCCTGTCGCGCTTCTTCTCGAAAGGCTTCTTCTCGTAGGGCTTCTTTTCAAAGGTCTTCTTTTCCTGAGGCTTCCTGTCGCCTGCGGCCGCCTGTTCGGAGCCTGCGTTCTGAACGGGCTTTTCCTGCGTTCGGGAGGCTTCGCCCTCACCGTTCTGGAACTTGCGCGACTTGCGGCGGAAGTTCTTGAAATGGTCCTTGCGGGACTTGTCCTGGGCTCCGGCTTCGGCGGCGGGGACGGCCTGCGCCTCGACGGGTGCGGAGGAAGTTTCGGCGGCGTCTTCCTGACGCTGCTTGAAGGGACGGTTCTTGCCGAAGCGGCGCTCCGTGAAGGACTTGCGCGGCTTGCGGGTCTGAGCCTGCTCGGAGGCGGCGCCCTCGGCGGGAGCGGCCTGAGGCTGCATAACGGCATCGGCTTCGGGGGCTGCGGCCTCGACGGGGAGGGCTTCGTCCCTGTGGGGCTTGGCGGCCTTGCGAGGCTTCTTGCCGAAGGTCTTGCCCTGCTCATCCTTTCTGAAGTCCTTGCGGTCCTTTCGGAAACCATCCTTCCTGTCCTTGCGCTGGCCGTTCTTCGACTTGCGGCGCTCCCAGCGGCTGCGGCCTTCGCCGCGGTCGTCCTGCTCGCCCCTGTCGCCCTCGGTGGACTCGGCCGTGCGGCCGTATTTCGTGCGGATCGTGAGCTTTTCGCGGCGCAGAAGCTGGCCGATAACGGTGCGGGGCTCGGGAAGGTTGTACGGATTTTCAAGCGTCAGGCGCTTTTCGGCGGCGACGAGGAGCTTTTCAAAGAGCGGAAGCGTTTCGGGCGTGACGATCGTCACGAGCTCGCCCGTGCCGTCGGCCGTCAGGGCCAGATGCTCGAGATAGGGTTCGGGACCACCTGAGAGGTCGGTGAGGATCACGCGGGAGGCGCGATTGTGCTCGAGTTCGCCGATGACCGAGTGCGGCATGACGAGGTGCTCGACGCGGCCTGCGATGAACTTGAGGACGAGCGTCTCTCGGGCCGAGGCGGACTGGGTTGCGGTGGCGCGCTTGGCGGCGATGCCCGCCTCCTTGAGAAGGCCCGTGACGCGGGTGCTTTCGGTAGGGGTCGAGACCAGGAAGAGTACGGGCGTCTTTTCAGCCTCGCGGGCGAGTGTCTCGCTCATCTTCTCTTCGGGTACGAGTACCACGCGTTCCTTGGGGGCGGCTTCACGCGCCGCCTCGTCGGGCGCCCTGCAGTAGGCGGGGGCGTGCAGCATGGCGTTGTAGGGGTCCTCGGTTGTCTCAACGACGACGGGGCCCGTCACGATCAGCTGGAGGGCGGCGGGAAAGCGCTCGACGAGCGAAGCGATGAGGTCCGTGTCGCCCATGACGTCGTGCCATTCGGCGCCGTCGACGAGGATCGTGCGGAAGGCTTCGGGGGCTACGAAACCCTTGTCGAAGACCTTTTTCAGCACCTTGGGATTCGTGACGACGAGGTCGGGTGCGGTGGCAAAGATGGCGGCGAGGCCTGCGCCGTCACGCACGCCCGTCGTGGCGGCGATCCTGAGGCCGGTGCCCTCGGACATGCGGGAGGCCAGCGTGAAGGCGGTCTCCTCGGCTTCGCGCGAGGCGGCGAGAATCAGGGCGGCGCTCTTGTCGCGGCGGTCCTGAAGCTTCTGCAGCAGGGCCGTTACCGCGGTCTTGAGGCGGGACGTGCAGGGCGTGCCGGAGAGGCGCGTGTCGCGTTCGTTCAGGACTTCGTTGAGGGTGCTGGAGAGAAACGGATTGGAGGTCGCCCAGCTCTTGAAGGCTTCGGGCAGCCAGGACAGCACGCGCTCGAAATTCGAGATTTTTTCGTCTTTTGTCATCGTTCTTGAGCAATGCACGCCGACACGGAATGCGCGGAAAAGAAGAGGGCGCCCCTTCGCGTCGGTTGGGTGTATGCGGAATCGAAATCGGATGTGCCCGCCAAAACGCTGTGGCGTGCGGGAGCAGCCTGTCAGGAATAGTGTCTGCGGGCGCGCGGGTGTGCGCCGCGGTCCGTTCCGCGTGCCCTCTGATGCGAAGGGAGGCGGATCTGCGGGATGGCAGGCTGAAGGTCATCGCGTCCGACGGTGAAGGCTTGTCGGACGGCGCATTCATTGTACACGGCGGAAACGTCGAATGCATCCCTGTTGCCAGAGCAACGGCTTGACGCTGTAAGATTGTGTCATCAGCAACCTACACACGAGGGCTACACCCATGCAGGAAGAATTGAAAGATCTCAAGATCGAGGAACTCGCCGAAGGCACCGGCCGTCAGGCGATGAAGGGCGATACGATCGCCGCACACTACACGGGCTGGCTCGAGGACGGCACGAAGTTCGACTCCAGTCTTGATCGCGGCGATCCGCTCGAGTTCGTCTGCGGCGTCGGCATGGTCATCAAGGGCTGGGACATGGGCGTCGTCGGCATGCGCGAAGGCCAGAAGCGCCGCCTTACGATCCCCGCTCATCTCGGCTACGGCGCCTACGGCGTCCCGGGCTGCATTCCGCCCAACGCTACGCTCATCTTCGAAGTCGAGCTCGTGAAGGTCTACTAAGACCGGATTGAGGCCGCTTCGGCAGTCATGAAAAAAGCCCGCGTCAGCGGGCTTTTTTCATGACTGTTTGCAACAGGTCGACTTATTGAGCGTTGAATACGGGAAGGCCCGCATTGGCGAGGAGCTCGGCCGTCTCGTAAACGGGGAGTCCCATGATGCCGGTGTAGCTGCCCGAAATGTTCGAGATGAAGATGCTCGCAAGGCCCTGGATGCCGTAGCCGCCCGCCTTGTCGTAGGGCTCGCCGCTGTTGGCGTAGGCCTCGATTTCGGCGTGCGTGAGCTCGCGGAAGCTCACCGTGGAGTGCGAAATGCGCCAGTCGCAGGCCGTTTCGGAGAGGCCGACGTAGACGGCGGTGCGCACGTCGTGGGTGCGGCCGGAGAGCTTTTCGAGAAAGAGGCAGGCCTCGTCGAAGTCGCGGGGTTTGCCGAGGATCTCGTTGCCGAGGCTCACGACGGTGTCGGCGGCGACGATGGGCAGGCGCACGCCCGCGAACTCGCCCGCGTTCTTGACGCCGAGGCCCTCAAGGAACTTGTTGCGCGCGGTGCGCAGCACGTAGGCCTTGGGCGCCTCGTCGGGCAGGACGACTTCGTCGCCCTCGAAGGCCATGAGCGTATGGGCGTTGCTCGCGATGACGCGAACGTCGTAGCCGAGGCGTGTGAGCAGGTCGCGGCGGCGCGGGCTCTTGCTCGCAAGGAAAATCGTTTTGCTGGACATCGGTGTCAGGCTCGATGGTAGGGATGGCCTGCGAGGATCGACCATGCGCGGTAGATCTGCTCGGAGAGCATGACGCGCGCAAAGGCGTGCGGCAGGGTCATCGACGAAAGCCGGATCGTCAGGTTGGCCCTGGCCTTCACCTCGGGGGCGAGGCCGTCGGGGCCGCCGATCACGAAGACGGGCGTTTCGCCGTCGGCGCGCCAGTGCGAGAAGTGTCTGGCGAGGTCCATCGTCGTGAGATCCTTGCCGTGCTCGTCAAGCACGACGACGAAGTCGTCGGGTTCGATGGCGGCGAGGATGCGCTCGGCTTCAGCCGCCATGAGGCGCGCGGGCGTCTGGCCTGCGCGCGGCTCGGTGCGGATTTCCCTGAGCTCGACCCTGAAGTCGCGCGGAAAGCGCGACAGATAGTCGGAGACGGCCGACTGCGCCCACTCGGTGATGCGCTGGCCGACGGCCACGATGCGGATCTGCATGACTTATTCGAAGTCTTCGGGCATGTGGCCCGGACGATGCGGCATCAGGCGGGAGGCGCACTCTTCGTTGGCCTTCAGGAAGACTTCCTTGCCGCCCCAGATCTCTTCGAGGTTGTAGTAGTCGCGGACGTTGGGCTGCAGGCAGTGGCAGACGACGGGGCCGAGGTCGACGAGGACCCATTCGCCCGTTTCCTGGCCTTCCATGCCGAGAACGTCGCCGCCGGCCTGCTTGACTTCGTGCGAGACGGAGTAGGCGAGGGCGCGGGTCTGGCGGTTGGAGGTGCCCGAAGCGATGACGACGCGTTCGAACTGGTCGGTGAGGCCTTCGGTGTTGAAGACCTTGATGTCCTTGGCCTTGACGTCTTCAAGGGCGTTGACGACGAGCTGGGTGAGTTCTTCGATGTTCATGTTTCACTTGAGGTTAATGGCGCGCGGGCTGATAGAGTCCGTGCGTCCGGATGTAGGAGGCAACGCCGGGGTCGAGCCAGCCGTCGAGCGACGACATGGCGCGGGCAAAGGGTTCTCTGGCAAGCGTGCGGCGGATGGCGGTGGCGCTAGCGCGGTGAGGCGCCATTTCGAAGCGGGCGATCCTGCCCGAAGGCGAGAAGACGAGCTTTCGCGCCTCGGTCATGCGGGGCGCGGCCCAGAGGGCCTGGCTTTCGGGAATTTCGGATTCGCGCACGCCGTCCCTGGCGCAGTACGCGATGTGCACGAAGTCGGTGAGCGACTGCCACTCCCTCCAGGTGGAGAGGTTGAACCACTGGTCGCTGCCGAGGATGAGGACCAGCGGCATGTCGGGCCCGACCTCCTCGCGAAGCCGGCTGACCGTGTCGATGGTGTAGGTTGCACCGCTTCGGCAGAGTTCCGACGTGTTGATGCGGCATTGAGGCTCGTATTCTACTGCAATGCGAAGCATGTTCAAGCGGTGAATGCCGGGCGAGATTCGGCTTTTCTGCCAAGGCTCGCCTGCGGGCATGAGCTCGACGCGCACGAGCGGAACGGCGTCGAGCGCCGCTCTGGCCAGACAGAGGTGCCCCGCGTGCACGGGATCGAACGTGCCGCCGAGAATGCCCAGGCCGCGGCGCGCGGAATATAGCGCAAGACTGTCGGTCATAGGGTGGCTCAGAGGTTGGTCACCTGGGAGGAGAACGTCTTGTCGACGAGGCCGTCGTCGTCATAGTGAACGGCCAGCCAGTTGAGCTCGAGCTCCTGCAGTCCTCGCTTGTTGCGAAGGAAGCGCTGGCTGAACCAGTAGTGCCAGCCCGCTTCGTCCTTGTAGGAGGCGCGGCCGAGAAGCTCGTTAACGAGTGCGGACTCCATGCCAAGACCAATGCGGCCGATCTGGACGGGAAGGTGCTCGGCGTCGAGCCTGCGGCAGATTTCGGGGACCGTGCGCTCACCCGCCCACTCGAGCTGCGCTTCGGTCACGAAGTCGCTGTCGGTGGCGATGAACCAGACGATCATGGGCTTGCCGTGGGTGGTGCCCGTGAGGCAGAGCGTGTCGCGGCGGAAGACGCCGTCGCCCTCCGAAAGGCGGGTTGCGCCCGTCATGGCGGCAAGATCCTCGAGCCTGGTGCTTTCGAGCACGATGCGGGGCTTGCCGATGCGGGCGTCGCGGCCGAGCGGCGTCGTCAGAGTGGCCGGCGCGTCAAGCAGGCCCGTCGGGTAGGCGAACGGGCCGGTGATTTTCTCGGCATGCGCGCCGCCCGCGAGAGCGAGCGGAAGCAGGGCGCCTGCCAGGAGGGCCGGGAGCTTTGAAAGAAAGGCAGGATGCATCTGTGTGGCTGGGTCGAACGGTGTTGGTCGGATGCGGGGCTTTGCCCTGAAGGCACCCCCGCCGTGGTTTCAGTATAGCCCGCCTGTCCCGTTCGGACATCCCCTGCGGGAGAGTGAATCAAGAAAGCTGCATGTCGCGGGCATGAAAAAGGCCGCCACCCTGCGCAGAGGGAGGCGGCCCTGTGGGACCGTTCGGATCCGGGCTATCAGCGGTTCAGGGCGCGGTAGCCGATGTCGGAACGCATCTGCATGCCGTCGAACTTCACCTGACGCGCGGCGGCGTAGGCGGACTTCTGGGCGGCGGCGATGGATTCGCCGAGGCCGACGACGCAGAGGACGCGGCCGCCGGAGACGACCGTCAGGCCTTCTTCGTTGAGGGCCGTGCCGGCGTGGAAGACCATCTGTTCGGCGGTGTTTTCAGGCAGCACTTCGATGACGGCGCCCTTTTCGGGGTGAGCCGGGTAGCCGCGGGCGGCGCAGACGACGCCGAGTGCGGTGCGGCGATCCCATTCGACTTCAACGCTGTCGAGCTTGCCGTCGATGCCGGCTTCGATGATTTCGGAGAAGTCGCTCTTGACGCGCATCATGATCGGCTGCGTTTCCGGGTCGCCGAAGCGGCAGTTGAACTCGAGCGTGCGGACGATGGGCTTGCCGTCGGCGCCGTGCGAGATCATGAGGCCGGCGTAGAGGAAGCCGGTGTAGCGGATGCCGTCGGCGGCCATGCCCTGAACGGTCGGGCGGATGATTTCGCGCATGACCTGGGCGTGAATGTCCGGCGTGACGACGGGAGCCGGGGAGTAGGCGCCCATGCCGCCCGTGTTGGGACCCTGGTCGGCGTCAAGAAGACGCTTGTGGTCCTGGGAGGTGGCCATAGGAAGAATGTTTTCGCCGTCGACCATCACGATGAAGGAGGCTTCCTCGCCGTCGAGGAAGTCCTCGATCACGACGCGGGCGCCGGCGTTGCCGAAGGTGTGGCCTTCGAGCATCATGTCGATCGCGTCATGGGCTTCCTGTTCGGACATGGCGACGACGACGCCCTTGCCGGCGGCAAGGCCGTCGGCCTTGACGACGATCGGAGCGCCCTTGCGGCGGACGTAGGCGTGGGCGGCTTCGGGATCCGTGAAGGATTCGTAGTCGGCCGTCGGAATATTGTGACGCTTCATGAAGGCCTTGGCGAAGTCCTTGGAGCTTTCGAGCTGCGCGGCGGCCTTCGTCGGGCCGAAGATGCGCAGGCCGGCGGCGCGGAACTTGTCGACGATGCCGGCGGCGAGCGGGGCTTCGGGACCCACGACCGTGAAGGCGATGTTGTTGCTCTTGACGAATTCGATCAGCTGGTCGATGTCGGTGATCGGAAGGTTTTCAAGACGGGGCGTCAGGGCCGTGCCGGCATTGCCGGGAGCCACGAAAACTTTGGTCACGCGATCGCTTTGAGCGAGGCGCCAGGCGAGAGCGTGTTCACGACCGCCGTTGCCAACAACGAGAAGGTTCATTTTGATGGTCTCTTAGAAACGGACCGGCGCGGGGCGCCGGAGTTGTGGGAGAGAGCTCCCAGGAAGGTGAAATTCTGTCGTGCTCCGTCGATGCCGGAGCTCCCGGTGGGAACGCCCTATTGTACCGCCCGAGGCGTCCGGCTGTCCCCTTGACGCGCCAGGTAAAAGCAAAGCCCGCTCAAGTGACTGAACGGGCTTCGGCATCGGACGCAGTCCGATTATTCTTCGTCGTCGAAGTCGGCGGACGTGTAGACCTGCTGGACGTCGTCGAGATCCTCAAGGGCGTCGATCAGCTTCTGCATCTTTTCGGCATCTTCGCCGGTGAGCTTGACTTCGTTGAGGGCCTTGTACGTGATTTCGGAGACGACGGGCTCGATGCCGGCGGCTTCGAAGGCCTTGGAAACGGCGTCGAAGGCGGCCGGTTCGCACGTGACTTCGATGGAGCCGTCTTCGTCGGAGACGACGTCGTCGGCGCCGGCTTCAAGGGCGATCTCCATCACGGCGTCTTCGGTCGTGACGCCGGGGGCGAAGACGAACTCGCCGATGTGCTTGAACATGAAGGAGACGGAGCCTTCCGTGCCGAGGTTGCCGCCGTGCTTCGTGAGCGCGTGGCGGACGTCGGCGACCGTGCGGACGCGGTTGTCGGTCGTGCAGTCGATGATGAGCGCAGCGCCGCCGATGCCGTAGCCTTCGTAGCGGATTTCTTCGTAGGAGACGCCTTCGAGCTGGCCGGTGCCCTTGAGAATGGCGTTGGAGATGGTGTCCTTGGGCACGTTGCCGCCGCGGGCCTTGATCAGGGCGAGGCGGAGACGGGAGTTGGACTCCGGATCGCCGCCGCCCATGCGGGCGGCCACGATGATTTCACGAACCAGCTTCGTCCAGAGGTTGGAGCGCTTGGCGTCCTGACGGCCCTTGCGATGCTGGATGTTGGCCCACTTGGAATGACCTGCCATGATGATCCTTTCGATATGCAGTAAACGGCCGGGCAACCCGTGCCTCTCGGGCATTCATGGTGCGTTGCCGCGCGCCTGTGTTCTTTGGGAATGAGGGTCCTGCTGCCGGCGAACTCTGTGCTGTGCGCATGGGCCGGAGCGGATAAGGTCGAGTATTTTAAAACAAAAAAGACCGGCCCGCGACAGGCGGACCGGCCTTTCGGTCAGATGACCTGCTGATGAATTACTTCAGGATCAGCTTGATGGCGTTCGCCCAGACGGCGAGACCCTTGTCGAGCGCCTTTTCGTCGATGTCGAACTTGGCCGTGTGGTGGCCGGACGGACGATCGGCGCCGAGCACGAAGAACGCAGCCTTGCCGCCGTGCGCCTGAACGCGACGGGCGAGGATGGTGGCGTCTTCAGAGCCGCCGAAGTTCATCGGATCCTGACGGGCGGTCATGCCTTCGACGTTGCCGACGGCTTCCGTGAGAACCTTGACGAGTTCGGGGTCGTTGGTGAGGTCGACGGCCTCGCCCATCTTCTCGATGGTGTACTCGCAGTTCTGGCTCAGAGCGCAACCCTTGATGATGTTGACGGCGGAATCGTACATGTACTGGTTGATTTCGCCGGTTTCACCGCGGACTTCCATCTTCATGACGGCGTGCGACGGGATCACGTTGCGGCCTTCGCCGGCAACGAGCTGGCCCACGTTGATGCGGGTCATGCCGCTGCCGTGGCGGGCGATGCCGAGCAACTGCACGAAGGCGTTGCAGGCGGCGGCCATGGCGTTGTGGCCGGCGTTGGGTTCGACGCCGGCGTGAGCCGGACGGCCCGTGTAGGTGACGTCGAGCTTCGTCGTGCAGAGGAAGCCGTAGGGGTTGACGGAGACTTCGCCGGACTTGCACATCATGGCGATGTGGGCGCCGAGGAAGTAGTCGGCGTCGTCAAGGATGCCGGAGGCGGCCATGCCGGCGGCGCCGCGGACGCCTTCCTCAGCCGGTTGGAAGAGGATCTTGATCTTGCCGTTCATCTGGTCGACGTTGTCGGCGAACCAGTGGGCGACGGCCAGGCCGGTGGAGGTGTGGGCGTCGTGGCCGCAGGCGTGCATCAGGCCCGGACGCTTGGAGATGAAGCCTTCGCGAGCGGGGATGTGGCAGTCTTCGGTGGATTCCGTGACGGGGACGCAGTCGATGTCGAAGCGGATGGCGAGCGTGGGGCCGGGACGACCCGTGTCCATCACGCCGACGCAGCCCGTGAGGCCGTCCATTTCGGCGAGGAGCTCTTCGCTCACGCCGTTCTCGCGGGCGAGCTTGAGGCCGGCTTCAACAACCTTGAGGTTGCGGCCGAGGCAGTTGTCGGGATTGATGACTTTCTTGCCGAGCAGCACTTCGTAGCCGTATTCACGCAGCTTGCCGACGATGAAGGCGGTCGTGGTGAATTCGCTCCAGCCTTCCTCCGGCATCGTGTGAAGATGGCGGCGGATTTCGATCAGCTGGTCATGGTAGGCGCAGGTGCAGGTCATTGGACTTCTCCTCAATTTCCATAAAGTGCGTCCTCTATCACTTTCGGGGTATTGAAGGCGAAAGCGAGTCGAGGGCAAAGGTCGATAAGAGAATTATGTGCCTCTTGGTGGAAATCCGCATCAGGATAAACCGTAAGGCGGACTGCCTAGGGATCGTTCGTTTTTTTTGCCTACTCGCGCACGCCTCAAGCCTAAAAGCAACATGAGAAACGTGAAGCCTCCCCGCTCCTTTATCTCGTGTCAAAGAAATGGTGCTTTCCTTCTCTCTCTTAGGGGGTAGGCTGTAATCCCTTGGTAGTATTTCCAACATGGGCCGACTGCATGCGCCGGAAAGAGTGCACGTAAAAGACAACCTGAAGCCCTGAAAACGACGATCCGATAATGAAGGAGACAGCAAATGTCAGTTACTGGACTGCAGACCGAAGGTCTGAAGTATGCAAAGGCGATTTTCGACACCGTCCGCCGCATGTCGGCGGACACGCTTGGCGTTTCCCGTCAGGGCTACAGCGAGCTTGAGACGGACGTCCTGCACTACCTGCAGGGCCTTGGCCGCGACATCGGCCTTGAAGTCCGCGCCGACGACGCAGGCAACGTCTGGATGACGATGCCCGGCCGCGACCGCACGCTTCCCGCCTTCGTTGCCGGCAGCCATGTTGACAGCGTTCCGCAGGGCGGCAACTACGACGGCCTGGCCGGCGTGACCGCCGCGCTCACGGTCGCTTGGTGGATGCACCGCCATCAGGTCCAGCTCGAGCGCGACTACACGGTCCTCATGATGCGCTGCGAGGAAAGCTCCTACTTCGGCAAGGCCTACGTGGGCTCGCTCGGCATGATGGGCCGCCTGACGCAGTCCGACCTGATGCTGCGCCACCGCACGGAGGACATCACGCTCGGCCAGTGCATCTCGGCCTGCGGCCTTGATCCCAGCAAGCTCACCGCCGGCACGCCGATCGTCGATCTGAAGAAGATCGCCTGCTTCGTCGAACTGCATATCGAGCAGGGTCCGACGCTCACGAGCAACGACAAGGTCCGCGTCGGCGTCGTCACGGGCATCCGCGGCAACGTCCGCCACAAGAACGTGGTGTGCCACGGCGAAACGGCCCACTCGGGCGCCGTGAACAAGGAGTTCCGTCATGACGCCGTGATGGCCACGGCGGCGCTTCTGAGCCGCATGGATAATCACTGGCAGGAATGGCTCGACC
>ERZ791641.922-NODE-922-length-18027-cov-4.363232_pt1 | contig 18027 bp, 17 predicted proteins | sample MGYA00510055_ERZ791641 | MGnify/ENA primary metagenome ERZ791641 (study PRJEB30046, sample SAMN00715226) | human gut metagenome | study: EMG produced TPA metagenomics assembly of the A metagenome-wide association study of gut microbiota in type 2... | reverse complement strand
TAGTATTACTTCTATATAATTATTTTCTAATTTATAAAGCTAATAAAAAAAACTTAGATGCAAATTCATATATTTAATTTGCATCTAAGCTCATACTTACATTTTCAATCTATATTCATTATTGTAGTAGTCCTCTACCTTTATAAATACCTCATAAGCTATCCAACTTACTAAAGCTAAAATAGAAATAATAATTCCCACCATCAAACCTGGTACCTTATACTTAAACTCTATAACATGCTCCCCTTTACTGAATTCTTCTGTATCAACATCCACACCAATCAATCCATCTAATATCCTTGCATACTCAACATTCTTACCATCAATTTTTACTGTCCATCCTTCATCATAAGGTATAGAAGTGTATAGCAAAGTCTTATCCTCAGTAACACTTATATTACCTTTAACATAACCATCCCTATAATCAGTATCACTAATAATATTTTCCTTTAAATTATTATAAACTTCTTCAAATTCATCAACATCACAAGAATAAATTTGCAATTCCTTTAAATATAGTTTATTTGTATTTAAATTAATCTCTATTCTTATATCTTCACCCTTATTAAATTCCCCGATATACTCCACATTATAATTTCTACTATCAAATTCAGTAAATTTTCTAACACCATTAATAGAAACTCTTACTTGATTGCTACTAACAGTTCCACTTTCATATGCATTAGATTTTAAAAACATATAAACTGGATTATTATCTTCCGCCTCAACTACAAATGTAATGCTTGCTTCCTTTTGATTATCCATTCTTTTATAACATACTTCGCCATCATTTATAGTTGAAATTAAATTTTCAGATGTTATTTCCTTTATGCTTAACGATTTATTAATAACCTTTTTCTCATTTACCATTGAACTTAAAATGCTATTATTCAATTCAAATGTATTAACTTCTGTAGTAGCTACATTCTTCAAACTATCATTAACCATGAATGCTATAGGTAAAGCAAGTGGATTTTCATAAACTATATAATCTCCCTCTTCTAAAAACTTCTTATAATATCTATTTTCTGTATAGTGATTATCAGAAAAGTTTTCAGATTTTTTTGATACTATTTGATATTTAACTCCTAATAATGAATCTATACTAATAAGACTTCCTCTATTATATTTCTCGAAAATACTACTTGTCTTAAACCCCATATTAGTCATAAACTTTCTAGTATTTCTATCATTTGCTGAACTTGAATGAGTGATACCATAATAATTTAATAGCATTGGATCATCATACGTATTAGCAAAAACTTCTTCCATTCTATAAAAGTTATCCATATTCTCTTTTAATTCATCAACTATTAGTTGCATTTCATTAATATAATTGTATATACGTACTCTTGATACATAGCTTTTCAACTTTAAACAGCTATATGCATTAATAATTAATTCTATAAAAACAATAGCCATAATTAATATATTTATGATTTGTCCTACTTTTCTTCTTTTTAAGTACCTTAGCCTTTTTCTATTATTATCAACTTTTCCACACTGACTATCACTTATAGATTTATTGATATACCTAACTTCACCTTCAGCACATCTATTAAATTTAACTATTTTATATATCCATGGATATAATGATAGACTAAAATTCCACTTCTCATACTTATCAAGATTAATCCAATTAGCTAACTTAATCAAAATTATATAGACTACAAAAAATAAAAATGTTAATAATATGTTCCATTGAGATAACCCTTCATAATCACCATATAAAATATATCCTGTACATACCGTACCTAATAAAATTATTATAGCTATTTTTAACTTCGATATATTTTCACCACTTATAAACTCCTTATAAGCTAAAACAATTCCTAAAAACGATATTAAAAAGGAAAATCTATATTCAAATCCTACTGGATAATCAAACCCATGCCATATTAATACCAATATACTAATAAAAATGCTTAATAAAAGTACAAACATAAATATTCCAGATAAAATTCTCTCTTTCCTACTTATGTTCTTATTTAAAAAATATAATATCCCTAATACAGTTATAATAACTCCACAATATATATTGGGGTAATTTCCCATTATTTGTCCCAAACTATAGTTTCCAATAAAAAGTTGGGCAATTACTTCATCTAAACTCATCATTAGTTTAGGTGATTCTTGAAAAATCCTAAACTTTGCTTTTCCTGAACCTAATGATAGTACCGTTGGAATAAGTATAAATGCTGATAATGCAACTGATAATACAGATGCACCTATAAAATTTCTTAGCTTTATTAAAGCAACCTTATCTAGCTTTATTAATTTAACCTTATTATTTAATATTAATTTATAGATAAAGTACAATCCTGAAAAAATACATATCATATATCCAATATAATAATTCGAAACTATTGCTATAAATAATGATATTACATATAGCTTATACTTATTTTCATTTATAAGCTTGTCTATTCCTAACATAACTAAAGGTAATAAAACAACTCCATCTAACCACATTATATTAAGTTGAAAGTTAATATTATATGCCATGAAAGAATAACATAAAGAAAACATAATTACATTTATATCTTTTTTCTTAAAGTTTTCAATTAAATATATTGTAAATGTTAATGAAGCCAAACCTATCTTTATTAATGTTATAACTACTATAGCCTCTGCAATATAAGCCTTTGGAAACAATCCTATAATTAAATTTAAAGGACTTGCCATATAATAAGCAAAAAGCCCTACAGTATTTCCCCCTAAACTCTTGCTAAAACTATAAAATAGATTTGCCTCACCTTTTAATACATCTTTTATATGACCTAAAAATCCAACATATTGTGAGTACATATCACTATTTACTATAGTCTTATCTCCTACTGGGTATATACCTATTAGAGCATAAATTACTAGCATTAACATAATAGGAACAATAAATGAGAATATATAAATATAATTTTCTTTAAGCTTTAATTTTAACTTCTTCATCCACTTCAATTTCCTTGTTATCTAGTATTTTTTCTTCTTTTACTATATATAATGGCCTTTGCTTTGTTTCTAAATATACTTTTCCTAAATACTGTCCAAGTATTCCAAAAATAAATAACTGAACTCCGCTTATTAATACTATAAATACTATTAAAATTAAACTTGTTGATATATTTACATCCATCATCAAGTACTTAATAATTAATGATACTCCTAACACTGTTCCTATTAAGCATAGCAACGCACCTATTACTGTTAAAATAATTAAGGGAACAGTAGAAAATCCTATTATTCCATCTATTGAATAAGTAAATAATTTGAATAATGACCATTTACTTTTACCTGCAACTCTATTAACATTTTCATGTCCTATCCATTTAACATTAAATCCAACCCATTGAAATATTCCCTTTGTAAATCTACTTTTTTCTTCTATTGAAAGTACAGCTTCAAGGAATTTTCTATTCATCATTCTATAATCTTCCTCACCTTGCATAAAATCAAGTTCTGTAATCTTACTTGCAAGTTTAAAAAAGATTTTTGAAAAAAAATATCTTATTTTACTTTCACCTTTTCTATCTATCCTATAAGCTACTACACTATCATATCCTTCTTTTGTTATTCCATAATACATATCCTTTATTAATCTTGGTGGATGTTGTAAATCTGCATCTATTATAACTACATATTCACCACTTGCAGCTTTCAATCCAGCATATATAGCTGCTTCCTTACCAAAATTCCTTGAAAATGATATATATTTCACTTTACTGTCCAATTTTGAATAACCTTTTATTATTTCTAATGTTTTGTCTTTTGACCCATCATCTATAAATATTATTTCAAACTTTACCTTTTTCATTTCAGAGGTAACTTTGGTAATCTCGACATAAAAGCTTTTTAATACATCTTCTTCGTTATAGCATGGCACTACAACAGTTATTGTATTCATGAGATTAATACCTCCTTTTACTTGCTTATTGCTTTATTTACTTCAGACCTTAGTTCATCTATACCTTTAAATATAAATACTTTACTAAAGATAAAATTAATTACTGCTACTAAAATTCCTATAATCAGTTTGCCTACAATATCATTCATTAAAAGTAAATCTACAAATAAAAATAGTAATAATATTTCTGCTAAACCTGAAGCTAATCTGCAGTTCATAAATCTTATGAATTCTTCTATTATTACATCCTTATTTATATCAGAACTATTGAATACAAAAAATTTATTAGTTATATATGCAAATACAACAGATATTATCCAAGCAATTGCGTTGCTTATAAGATAATTTATATTTATAATATTTGAAAATAAATAATATGCTATTAAATTAACTATTGTTGTTAGTATTCCGAATATTACATATAAAATTGTTTCTTTATTTATTAGCCTTTTTATATTATTCATTTTTTCTCCTTATTTATAATTGCTAAATAATTATATATCTATTTACAATTATTTACAATTAATTAATTAGTAGTACTACTTTTTATTAACTTTAAAACACTGATAAAGGAAAACTATTTATATCTACTTATGTAACCATTATCAATGTGTTTTCATATTATTATATCAGGGAGATTGTTTGCTTTGTTAATTTATAATGGAGGTGTTTTCATAATGATAAGTTTATTTATTAATGACCATGAAGTAATATTTGATTATTTAAATAAGGCATTCACATTTAAAATAAATAATATACCTAATGATATAAACGATATTAATTCATATATAGCTAAAGAAATTATTGCTATACAGTCAGATAATAATTTTAATAAATATTAAACTTCATTCATGTATAAAGCTGAAAATAATATATAATACAAAAAGACTATCATTAATAGAACATCATTTTTTCTATTACGATAGTCTTATAATTAAAATCTCTTTAAATTCTTATGATAACCTAGTATTTTAAAAGTAAATAATCTCCTAATTAGCAAATTTAGCTACCACAGTATATTGCTCTCTAATAGCTCCACCTGTTACATAATACTCACCACATCTAAGCCATGCATGAGCTTTCATCTCATTTCCTTCTTTCCTAACTCCTAAATAAATAGTAGTAGAAATCCCTTTAGACTTAAGCATCCTTTGTGCAGTTAAGGCTTGTACTAAGCATTTACTTTCCCAAAGAGTCTTGCTTGATATTAAAGTAACAACCCATGAAATATGACTTGCAATCTTATAAACATCCATCGTTTCTTTTGCTGCTGATTCCTCTTTATGCTTTCCCATACGTTTTCTTAACTTATTAAAAGGAACAAATAAAATAAATGCTCTATAAAATCCTGTGTAGAAAAAGGCCTTAAGAAACTCAATTTTTAATTCATTACTAATCTTAAAGAATGTTTTTGTTTTTCTAGTTAATACTGATAAGATCTGCATTATCTAATCTTCCTAAAAATTCAATTACAGTATCCTTGCAAGTCTCTTCATCAACCTCATATTCATTTCGTAAAGTACTGATTATCTCTTTAACATTTATAGGCTCACTAATGATTTCCCATATTCTGCTTCCAACTTCATTCATCATAAAGTATTCACCTTTATCAAGATTCATCATTACCTTTTCTCCATCTAAATCTGTATCATCTATTTCTAAATTTTTATTAATTACTGTTTCTAAATTTATTCCATAATCTTTTTTTACTTTTCCTATTTTCCCAGTGCTCTTCTTAAAATTAATCATAATTCTTATCCCACCCTATTCATTTTAAATTTAACAGTATTATCTTTATATAAATTTTACCAATTAATTCAAATTAGTTAAATAGCCCAAATTATTCATTAATATATTACACTTTAGTACTACTTATTTTTTATTAAGTATAATTGCAGTTATTTTATTTTTAAATTGCTACATTTTTAAATAAACTTATTGTCGCTTCATTTGTATATAAATATAAATCACTATATAAAAAATTAGCATAACAAACTTTATAAACTTATAATTAACTATTCTTTAAAATTAATTATAAATATTAATTCTCTTAATCCTCTAACTTAATAAATATACTATTTCTTGATATTGGCTTCTCAATTAGATTACTATTTCTATCAAAAATTACTGAAGCATAATCATCTTGATTATAATTACCCAATGCCTTATATTTTGAGCTTATATTTACATCCATAAAAGAATATTGACTAAAATGTATAACCATTAACCCGCCTTTTTTTAGGTAACTATCTAGCTCTATTACTTGATTTTCAAACTTTTCAAAAGGGTATATTTTCTTCAAACTTTTAACACCTTGACGCGTAATAGTATCTGGAGTCCTTTGCAATACTGCCATACAAAAAATCAAATCATATTTTCCACATTTTCTTATATCTTTTTCATTAGAATCTATAAATTTAATCTTATTATCAACTTTAAGATTCCTACATATCTGAAGACTATTCTTATTAATCTCTGCTCCTATAATATTTGCATCCTTAAAATATTTTCGCAAAGTTAGGACTTCCTCTCCTGTTGAACATCCATATGAAAGAATTTTTATATTATTTACACCCTTAAAATAATCCCTACAAGCAGAAAATATTACCGGATATCTATCCATGCATGTTAGTGGAGTTGTTTGATGAACTTTTCCCCCCTTAAAAACAGTCATACCAAATACAGCTCTAAATTCCTTATCAGTAATAATCTTTTTCACTGTATATGCACTCTTCTTTATAAAATATAAGCTTCTTACCATATACCTTATAATTAAATTTTCCGAGTTATAGTTACCTTTTATCCATTTTCTAATATCTCCATCTCTCTCCATAGTTATTGACCCCCAAACTTATATTTATCAAAAAAGTTACCTAAAATGATTGCCTCATTATAAGTAACCTTAACTAATTTATATTTTATGAAGTTGGTAATTCTAATCTTTCATGACACTTACATCTACCTTCTGGGTTTGATTTCTTATGTCTCTTATGATTACATCCTGGATAATTACACATTTTATCCTCATTATTAGGATTGTTATTTGTTGGACAATCTGCTTTCATTACAGCCGCTTCAACATCCATAGGACAATCCACTATATTTTCATTAGTATTTTGAAAGTTCATAGTTTCTAATTCTGGCTTTTTCCATTGTCTCTTCATTTTATTTCTCCCATAGCGTTTTTTATTTAAAATTTATAAAATCTTAAACACATATTTTCCTAAATTACTGCTTCTTCAATAGTTAATATTTTATCTTCTATTAACTCAATTTGCTTATCAACAGTAAATTGATCTTTTGGTCTAGTTACAACATAAAAATTAATATTTTTAGCTATATCAAGACACTTCTTAAAATATTTAGAATTCATTCCACCTAAATACTTAATATATTCCCCTCTATATATATTTTGAATAATATTGTTAATCTTTTCACTACCTTTTAATTCCTCAATAGTTACTTCTTCAACATCACCAACAGTAAGCTTAATTATTGTTGTTAATTTTCTTGGCTCATAAATAAATTCCTCTTTAGCAGGAACTATATATTTAACTTCTTTATCACTCATAAATGAAGTATTCTTTTCTTTATCATATCCAAACTTGTCCATAGCTGATTCACATAACTTTTGATAAGGGAATCCTGGCATTACATATGGAACCTTATCAAACATTATTCCTGCAACATCATCTGATATAAACTTGTACCCTTTTTCTCTTAACGCTGTAGTTAATGTAGATTTACCGGCACCTCTATCCCCTGTAAATATAACAGCATTATTGTCCATTTCAATAACGCCACCATGTATAGCTACCATGTCTCTTTGTAGCATTATAAAACCTAAGCAACTACACATTATATATATTTTCATAAGTTGCATATTCGCATTTTCAAATACTTCTACTTCTACTTTATTTCCGTTTGTTATACAGTATGTTGCTATATTATCTATATGAAACCATATTTTTTCTTTTTGTAATTGAATTTTTTTTCCTTCTGAAACACTTTTCTTAATTTCATCATCCATCACTGAATAAGATATTGTTACTATTTCATCTTCTGGAATAGCATTTAAATTTTCAAACTCGTCAATTTTTATCTCTGATTTTATATTTAGTCCATAAACTTTATAATTATTTAATAGCATTCTCTTATACCCACTCTCATAATTTTGATAATTATTAAGTTTATTATACTATTATATTTTTTGGTAATAAATTACACTTTAGTACTATTGTAAATAATTATTTAAGGTACTACTTAAGTTGAATTTCTTTATATTAAATTAACTTAGTACATCAAAATATAATTAGTAAGATATGTATTAATTTTTTCTATATATCCATCATGAACAAAATAAATATTTCCATAAATACTGTTTAATATTCTAAGCATAATAATAAAGAGAATTTTATAAAATTCTCTTTATTATTATACATCATATTACTTTATGACTTTGGTACGGTATCATCATTATCTCCATTTCCATTACAACATCCTTTATGAATCTCCCATGCAATGTGTGATCCAAATTTATGCCCAAAATCTTTACCACACTTTGGACATATATGATCATGAGGCCAAATGCATTTTTCTCCTCCATTTTCTGTTTCACAATCTAATTCTTCTCTAGTTTGATTCACTTGTAAATTCACTAATTCTGGATTCAACCATTCTCTTCTCATTGATTTTCCCCCTTTTTTACTATTTTAATAGTGATACACAATTATATCACCCTTATAATTTTATATCATTTTTACATTTTATGTAAATTACTCAATATGACTATATTTATTCATTAAATAATTAGTTCCTATTAATTACTATTTCTGTTGCTATTTCTTAAATAACTCTATATATTATTTATAATTTTTTCATTTCAGCGTAATTCCAAAAAAGGATATTATATATTTGATATATCAAATATATAATATCCTAATTAATTATTTACATAATATCTATTCTAAGATAATTGTTTTTCCAGTGTTCAGTTCCATTTATATATTTTAATTCCAAAATGAATCTGCATATGGCTTTAAACTATCCTTATTGTAAATATTTTTTATTAACTTAATGAAGGTCTGTATTCATAGAAAAATCCATCTGGTGGACAATTATCATGCTCAGCATAAAATGCTTCTAATTCAGCCAAATTATTAACTAATTTTGAAACCGGATGGCCTGAAACTGGTTCATGACAAGTTATCACTCCTGGATAAGACACTGGTATTGGTCTTCCACTTGCATCTGCCTTTGTTTGTTTTACATTTAATTCATTTAATTGTGGTTTTCTCCATTCTTTTTTCATTATTATTCACCTCTTCATAAAATTTATTATTATACTTAACTATAAATAATATTCATTGAAATAAAACCCCTTACCTTTTATTCAAATTTTACCTTATTTTACTTTTATTTACAATTATTCATTTTAATGATTCCCTCTACTACTTTTTAATTATAGCTAAAAATATCATAATATAATTATATCTACACAATATTTCTACTCGTTAAACATAACTCTATAATAAGAACTTATTTATATTCATTATAAATATATACAAAAAAAGCTATTGTAAAACACAATAGCCAAAACAAAACACTTACTATAACTCCATCCACTTCATAATAGGACTTCTTTCCTTAATAACAGAGATACCTTTGATACAAAAATTAGCCTTATCAGATGTCTTAATATCCTTATTAAATGCCCACTTACCTAATCTATGAATATAAGCTGCAGGAATAAGAACCCTATACTTATTAGCATAAGGATAACTAATCACCAAATCTTTAACCCTAGGAAAAAACACTCTAAAATACTTAGCAAAATCACTCTTCTCATTTTCTTTATCAGAGTCAAATGCCCTTGATCTTGCAATATCCTCACCTTCTTTGCTTTTTCCAAACACCCCATGATTCATAACATCTGCCAATAGCATGTCTAAGTATTTTTTATCAATATACTTTTCATTATCCATTTCAACTTTAATCTTCATACCCAAATATTCACTACAAATATAAAGTATAATTCTAACAGCTTTTTCAACATTGTATTGACTTATCTTACTCCAAAAACTATCCCAATTAATTTCATCTTCCTTTTGTTCAAATAAAACAACCAAATCACAAAACATTCTAATCCCGCATCCCTTATTTGCTAAATGTTTAATCAAATGAACGCAAAGATGCACTGCTAAATCTTCATAATTTAAAGATAATGCTTTAGACTCACCAACATTAACCTCTATTAAATCATCCCATATTTCATTTTCAAAATTCTCTCCTCCATTTATCCTTCCTGGATTAATTAACTTCCAATGAAGTTCAATAACTGAGTTTCCTTTAATATAACATATATCAGCATGAGTTCTAACCTTTTCAACATACCCTAAACTAGTAATTAAATTAATAGCCGCATCAAGATCCTGTTCTTGAACTACAATGTCAGCATCACTCATAGTTCTAAATTCTGGTCTTGGATAAAAATTTCTTACTACTAATCCTTTCAAAACTACAGTCTTTATATCATTCTCTTTAAATTCAGATAATATTTCAGTAATATTTTTCACATGCCTCATTTGATGTGATGATCTTAAAAATGTTAGTTTCTTCAACTTATCTAAAATATCTGAAGGAATCAATGAAAGTGATTTTGTGCCACTAAGCGCATAATATACTAAAGCTGTTACATTATGTTCCTCAGATAACATAATCATTTCATTAAAATCTATTTTTTCTACATCCTCACATTCACTTAGTTCAAACTTTTTTTTATGAATAGATGAAGATAATATTTTCATCATAATCTCCTGTGTATAATTCATAGCTAATAGTCCCCCACCCCATATAATAATTTACAATCCTAACTCCCTTAATAATTCATCCCTATAATTTTCGCTTTTACTATCACCTTTATTAGAAATCAAATTTTTAAAAACTTCTCTTATTACATTAACAGTCTTATTTAATATGTTAATTTGTACTCTATCATTAGCAAAATCATTATCAACAAATTCATTTTTTAATTCATTTATTAATAACTCTATATATCTATCTTCTATTTTTTCTTGCTTGTTTACTAAATTTGGTATAGTCATATTAAATACTCTATTTCCTACTGTAAATATAGCTATAACAAATCTATAAATTCCACACTTTTTTGATTTATTTAAAAAGCTTTTCCAATCAATTTTAGATTCACATTTTTCAACTAATAATACTAAATCTAGTATCTCCCTTAAATCCAATTCATCATGATAAACCTGATCTGATATATCTAAACATAAATTAATTAATGTATCTTCTAAAGAAGTTACTAAAATATTAATATTTTCGAATTCCATTTCTATAGACTCTTTTAATAACCCTTCTTTAAATGATAATTTTTTCATCTCAATAAACGAATCATTAATTAATGTCCATCTAACCCTAACTGTAATATTTTTATTTACAAATATTACATCATTCTTATTTACTTCTTGCGGAAACCTTACATATCCTAATGATTTAAAAAGATTGTCCACATTATTTAGGTCATTTTCGCTAATCAATATATCTACATTCTCTATACTTCTAGTTTCATGCCTTAAATATAATTCTCTACTAATTAAACTTCCTGTAAGCATAAATTTAATATTTGTTTTTTTAAGTTCATTTACTACAAGCATATACTTTTTTAAGTTCTTTTTATTTTCCTTTTCTATAATTACACTTTTATTTTTAAATTCATTTATAATAGTTTTATCAATAGTACTTAAAATTTTACTATTACTTACTTCCCTAAATATTATAGGTAATAAACCTTTCTTTTCAGCACTTTCAAATAACTCTCTCCACTCTACCTCTTTATATTTACTTGGATCAAGATTATGAGTGTAAATTATATCATTTAATATACTAATCACTTGATCATTAATCTTACACATTTTTCTCCCCCATTAACATAAAAATCTCTTTCCCATAATTTTAAATTTCTGATCCACAATTACTTCATCTTCCTCTATCTCAAGCTTATTATACCATTTTAATTTATTTTTGTATATTTAATACATTTTTTACTTAAATACGTTATTTTTTTGTAATTTATTACATTAAATATGGATTGTAGAAGCTTATTTATAGTATAATACTTAGCTCTTAAAAAATATTTTATTTAACTATATCCATTATCTTCAATATTGCTATTACCCTATTAACAATCAACAATATACACCTATGCCTAAAGTTAAGTTAAATACTAAAACCATAATACTCACTTTACTTACTTTTTAAAGTTATAACTGATATTTCAGGTTTATTAAAAACTCGCAATCCACTTGATGATGCACCTATCCCCCTATTAACTATCATAGTTGTATTACCTACCTTAAACTCACCTGCATCATACTTAGGAAAATAATCTTTCTCTGGAGATGCTATTCCTACTCCTATAATAGGTATTCTAATAATTCCCCCATGCATATGACCTGATAATACTAAGTCAGCTCCCCACCGACTATAATCATCAATAAATAATGGATTATGTGCTAACAATATATTAAACTTATTTTTATCCACTTCATCTAATTTATCATTAATATATTTATCATCTAATTGCCCTGATGAAACATATAATCCAGTTGGGCCATCTAATGGAATATCTATTTCATATAAATTAATTGACTCATCATCTTTAATTAATTCTATATAATTATTTTTTAAAACACCTACTCCTAAACTTTTAATATCATTTATAAAGTTTTCGTACTCTTTAGGTTTTAATATCTCTGATAATTCTTCATGATTTCCATTAATATAGTATGTAGGATATTTAGGTGCTAGATTATTAATTAACTTTTCTAATTCTTCTATATTTTCAACATCCCAGCTTATCATATCCCCTGTCATAACAATTATATCTGGATTAATTTTTTCAATTTCATTTATTATTATTTCTGTCGTATCCTTATATCCTTTACTATGAAAATCAGATAATTGAACAATTGTGTAATCATCAAACAGCTTAGATATCTTATCACTTTTTACTGTATATCTGGTTATATCAACCTTTTTGCTTAAATATGTATATAAAAAAACTACTAATAAAATCAAAAAAATTATTATTTTCTTATTTTTCATGTTTTCTCCTTACATATCTTAATCCCTAAAATTGTAACATATATATCCTTAGGCTTATATAACACCTTATTATTACTCATAATTACTAATTCATATTTATAAATTTATTATGAGCATTAAGAAATTTATCACTGTAACCCTCTTTATTTTTACATTTTTTTCATATATATCATGTTATGATAGCTTTATATCTAGAATAATATTGATTTATTAAGCATAAAAAGGAGGCTAATATGAAAAATAACTTACCTAAAAAATATAAATTCCTTATCTTATCTATAATTTCACTAATAGTAATTCTATTAATATCATGTATATTACTATTTGAAACTCTCGTTCCAACAATAACAACTAAACTTTCCTCTTCAGAAGTGCTTTCTACTAACGATATAAATATAAATGAAGTTCCCTATATCTCAACATACTATATTGAGCCAAAAGTTTCTCCCAATGAAGATGTAATAATAGATTACTATGTAACTGACTATTATCATAAGGAATATACAGAAGAAGATACTTCTGAAACATTCACTATTACAGTTAAAATTGATGGCCAAACAGATATCGTTAAAAAGAATGTAAAAGCTGGAGATAATTCTATTAATATAGGGAAATTCAAAACTACTGGTGAGCAAAAATTTTCTATAATAGCAACTGATCAATATGGTCGTAACTCTCATGAACTTTTTAATTTTTTTCTTGTTGAAGATTCTGATGAAAAAGAAAAAAACTCTAAAGAGTATGTTATGACAAAAGATGACTTAATTAAATATAATATAAAAAATACTGATACTTATGAAAATAAATACATTGCTACTTTAAATCTAGAAGAACCTACTTCTGAAACTGTCAAAGCTGAACTTAAAAAAATTGCTGAAACTATTATTCCTAATTCAAATACTTATACTTGCATAATTGCAGATACTATTGGCAACGGTGAACCTGGTAATTGGTGGGGTGAAACTATTGTTAAGTATGCTGATGATTATAATAAAGACACTGTAATGCAAGAAGCTGCTAACACAAGAGCTGGACTTCAACAATTACTTGATGATATAAGTTTCCAAGGGTATACTTCTATCAAATTATTACCTGGAACTTATAGAATAGATCATGAAGAAACTATTTTTATTCCTTCTAACTTTACCTTAGATATGAATGGTGCAACTATTAAATTAAATCAATTTACTGGTGATAGTGCCTTAATGATAACACTTAATAATACCTATGACTCGCATGTTATTAACGGAACTATTGAAGGAGATTATTATAGTCATGATTATGCTAATTCCCCTAATAATTCTGAATGGGTAATGGGTATAAGCATAGGTGGTGAATCTAAATATAGTTCTTTTAAAAATTTAACTGTAAAAGATATTACTGGATATGGTGGTGGTAATGGTATTGCTAAATCTAGAGATGAAAGCTTTGGATATACTTATACTAATCCAACTGCAATTGGTGATACTTTTAAACTTGGTGATATTGATAGTGAAACTGGCGAATTTATTGAATCTACTAATAGAACCACTTCTGATTTTATAGATATTGCTGGATATGATGGAATTGGTTACTTATCTATTAGTAGGTATTTAGGCTATCAAGGTAATTCATGCAATACTTGGAATATGATTGCTCATTTTTATGATGGTGAACAAAATTATATATCATCTATTGATGGATATTTTTATAGAAGAATTGGTGTTCCAAATGGTGCTAGATATATGAAGGTTACTATATTGGAAGAAAGCTATCCTACCGATTTATCGGTACAGTATTTTAGAGTTCCTACTCACTGTGCATTTAAAAATATTAAATTTGAAAATAATAGATGCGTTGGATTAGCTCAAGCTGCTATGAAAGATATGCTTGTTGAAAATTGCGAGTTTACTCGATGCGGACAATCCTCAGCTAAATGTGCATATGATGCTGAAGATGGATGGGATCAAATGCAAGATGTTACATTTAGAAACCTCAATTTTCATGACAATCCTAATAATGATTTCTTAACTTGTGCAGGACATAATTTTATTATTGAAAATATGAAAGCTGGCAAAGTTTATTTCTGGGAACGTACAAATTCTTATGTTGTTAGAAACTCGAATAACATTTCGAACGCTAATTTAGGACATACAAGTAGGCAGCGCACTGGCTATGTTAGATTTTATGATAATACCGTTAATGGTAATATAAGTATTGGTGCTGCTGAGGATAATGATGATTGGCCTCTTACTATTAAGGATTGTAATATTAATGGCCGTGCTGAAAATGTCCTTAATAAAGGATTATTTCTAAAATGTACTATCAGCTCTGCTACTGATAATAATTCCAATAGTAATTGGAATACCGCCTTAGGTAATGGTAATTTTAAAGATTGCACTATCAAAGATAAAACCGGTGAAAATATGGGTGGTATTTACGAAAATTGTACTTTGGAAAATATCAGTGGTAATATTCATGGTACATTTGATATAAGTGATAGTACTATTTCTAATTGGAATGTTTATGTAGGTGGATACGAACCTAATTATTCTTTTAAAAATAGCAAACTCACCAACTTTTCTATAACCTTTGGATACTGGTGCCAAGGTGCTGAAACATTGTTTGATAATTGTACTATTAATAATGAGGATTTTTTATTAAAATTACCCCATTATAGTATAAAAAAACCTATAAGTATTATTAATTCTTCTTTTACTTCTGATGGTAATGATGGAATGGTGTTTTATTATGATGATAGAACTGGTGGCTCTGCTGGTGAGTTAGTTAATCAAGATATGCTTACTATTAAAAACAATAAAATCAAGCTTGATAATTCTGATTATATTGTTAGTGGAATTGGTAAAGATACTATTAATAATATTAATATTACCTTTGATAATAATACATTGTTATCTAATAATTTAAGTCTTTATGATAAATCATGCAAGGAAAGTAGTAATATAAAGATATCGCAATAACCTTGTGATATGCTAACTTTATATAATTGGAGTTAGACTATTTTTAAGTTTATTTTACTATATCTTCTATAGTTTAATAATAAATATGTATATTACTATCAAATCCTATACCAATATTCACATATTTCAATTCCCCTTATCCACATTAGCATAATAATCATGATCTTTTAATAATAAGCCATATTATTATCTGAAATTAAGAGTTAAGCACCATTTAATATTCAATATATGAATTACTAAATGGTGCCTCTCTAAAACTTATCTATTTTTTCTTTCATTAGAAATTGCTATTTTCATATCTTTTTGTATTTCTTCTATAAAAGGTGGATTATTAAGTTTCCATAGTTAGAACATTCTCTCCATTTCAAACATCCATATCGGAAATAGAGCTTTCCTATTCTAACTTTTCTTCCTACTCTATATTCCTGTGTATTTATTCTATTTACTATACTTTCATTAAATATTAATTACCATACCTGCTTTTTGATTTTTTATTTTTTTATCAATAGCTCTTATGATTGGATTATATATAAGATTAATGATATAAGAGCTTACCACACATAATACAACTAACAAACTATATATAAATAAGCTATATTTTACACTCCAAATTAATTGCCTAAAATAAATAGAATAAAAAAACATATGAATAAGCCACATATTTGTTGAGTGATTTCCTAAATAATTTAATGTACTATTTATCCATTTAGGTTTGTCCATTAAATTAAATACACATATAAATACTATTCCTGTAAATACAGCTACAAATAATGACTGAACTATTCCATGTGCAACTAACATCAACCCTATTATAAAAATACATAATATATTTTTATATCTTACCCTATTTACCATGTTAAATAACTTACTATATATCTTATGTTTAGCAAATATTGCGCCTACTATAAATGGAAATTGTGAAGTTCCAAGTAAAGCTATCTGACTAATTCCCCAATCTAATATTTCATTATTTAAAGTTATTATTCCTCTTATTCTTTGAATATATGCCACAAAGTAAAATACTAATGACAAAAGTACAATTGTTATATTGTTATATTTATTTACAAGCTTATTTATAAATTGTGATATTAAAACTAATATTATATATGTAGTTAAAAACCACCATGCACCATTATAAGCTGGCTCTATTGCTAGAAATGATAATAAAAACTTTTTTAAACTTCCAGGATAAGAGTTCCCCATTCCCATTAAAGGTCCAAGAATTACTACAAATATTAAAAGTATTATCCAATAATTTATATATAATTTAAATATTCTTATTAAATTATTTTTTAAATACTTTTCTTTATTATTTTTATAGCTAATAAAAAGCCCATACCCACTGCAAAAACAATAAATTGCTACACAGCAATCCCCAAATAATGCTAAGTAATACATTAATGGTACTTCACCTATAAATAGTATCGGAATATATAATCCTTCATAATTTTTAGTACAAAATAAATGTAACAACAACATAAATAAAATAGCGACTCCTTTAGTCATTGAAACCTGACTCTTAGTTAATTCCATCTTCATCTCCCCTTGTTAAAATTCAATAAAACTATAACAAATACAGCAGAAGAAACTCGTCTATTTACGTCAAAAATTATACTTTTTTATTTCTAATCCCCTCATAAACTACTACTGAGAGAAGATGCCAACACCTTCTCTAACATTTGAAGGGGGGTAATAAGCTTGGTAACGACACAAAAATATCAGGTAACAGTTATTAATCTGGCTGTTAAAAACAAACAAAATATATTCGCTTCAACAATTGCAACACTACCAAAAAGAACAATCATTGAAGTTACCAAAATAAATTGGTTATGGGCAACAATCATTTACAATAACAAAACTGCTTATGCCTATTCTTACGCGCTAACCCGATATATTGAAGAAACAAAAGAATCTGTTACTATTCAATGTATCGATTCCGAAACTAGTGAAACACTTCAAGCAAATGAAACCTATTCTCACCTATCTTTAGGCTCTTATTCTTACAATGCTAAAACAATTGAAGGTTTTAGCTTGATTTCAGACTCA
>ERZ791641.919-NODE-919-length-18059-cov-7.074761_pt1 | contig 18059 bp, 17 predicted proteins | sample MGYA00510055_ERZ791641 | MGnify/ENA primary metagenome ERZ791641 (study PRJEB30046, sample SAMN00715226) | human gut metagenome | study: EMG produced TPA metagenomics assembly of the A metagenome-wide association study of gut microbiota in type 2... | reverse complement strand
CCATGATCAACGCCTCCAACGTGGCAATGGAATTCCACATGGCCCTGCCCGTCATGGCCCGCCCCGAGACCACCGAGGGCTATCAGGGCTTCTACCACCTGTGCCAGATGTACGGCGACGTCACCGAGGCAAAGCTGGGCTACATCCTCCGCGACCACGACGCCGGCAAGCTGCAGTTCAAGAAGGACAACCTTCTCCACATCGCCTGCTACCTCAACGGCAAGTACGGCCCCGGCACGGTGGAAGTCGAGATCAAGGACAGCTACCGCAATATGCTGGAGAAGATCAAGCCCCACTTCCACCTTGTGGAGACGGCTCGCAAGGCCATCGAGAAGGCCGGTCTGACCCCGGAGGAGATCCCCGTCCGCGGCGGCACTGACGGCGCTGTCCTGAGCTGGAAGGGTCTGCCCTGCCCCAACCTGGGCACCGGCGGCTTCAACTTCCACGGCGTCTGCGAGTGCACCACCGTGGAGCGGATGGACAAGGCCACCGAAGTCCTGCTGAACATCGTGGAGCTGTATTCCAAATAACTTCTGCAAACCAAAAAGAACGTCCGCACACTGTGCGGACGTTCTTTTTGGTTTTAACCCACGTTGATATGCCCCACCGGCATCACTTTCCGTTTGTTGTCGTCCGGTTTTGCCGTCAGGCTGATGGCCAACGAGACGGGGCCCACGCGGCCCATGAACATGACCAGCATATACAGCAGCTTTGCCCCGGTGTTCAGCCGCCCGGTGACACCCACCGAGAGGCCCACGGTACCAAAGGCCGAGCAGGATTCAAAGATCGCGTCAATGACGGTGACGGCCTCGGCGCTGTTGTAGTAGACGACGACTGCCGAGCCCAGCGCCGCCACCGCACCCAGCATAATGATGGTCAGGGCGCGGTAAATCGTCTTGGACTCAATGTGGTGGTCATGGATGACGCAGTCATCCCGGCCCTGTGCCACACTGCGGATGGTCAGGATGACCACTGCAATGGTGGTCACTTTGACGCCGCCGCCCGTGGAGCCCGGCGCCGCGCCGATGAACTGCAGAATGCTCATCCAGAGCTTGGTCACCGGGCCGCAGGCTTCCAGGTCAATGGTATTCATGCCGGCGGTACGGGTGGAAACGGATTGGAACAGCGACGCCATGATCTTGCCCGGGACGCTCAGCCCGCCCATGGTGGCGGGGTTGTTCCACTCCATCAGGCCGATGAGCAGAGCCCCCAGCACCCAGAGAATGAGGGAAAATTCCAGCACCACCCGGGCCTGCAGCGAGAGGCGGCGGCGCTTGCGGTACTCGCCCAGCTCCACCCAGACCATGAAACCCAGGCCGCCCGCCATGATCATGAACATGATAACGGCCTGCACATAATAGTTGTTCACATAGGGTACTACGGAGGAATACGCCCCGAAGCGTCCGAACAGGTCAAAGCCCGCGTTGCAGAACGCCGAGATGGCCGTAAAGATGCTGACCCAGATGCCCTCCGGGCCAAACTGCGGCACCAGCGCAAACATGAGCAGCACAGCACCCATGGCCTCAAAGGTCGCGGCCAGCCGGATGACGATTTTAAGCACCTCCGTGGCCTTGGAAAGGCCTTCGGCCGAGACGCTTTCGCCCAGCAGCCGCAGATCCCGGAAGCCCATCCGCCGCCGGGCCGCCAGCGCAAAGAAACTGGTCAGCGTGACAAGGCCAAGTCCGCCCACCTGAATGAGGAGGAGCAGCACTGCCTGCCCGAAAAACGTGAACTGCGTCCAGGTGTCCCGCACGACGAGGCCGGTGACGCAGGTGGCGCTGGTGGCCGTGAACAGGGCGTCCACCAGCCCCAGCCGCCCCTGTTTGCTGGCAATGGGCAGGCTGAGCAGCAGCGTGCCCGCCGCGATCACCAGCAGAAAGCTGACACAGATGATCTGGGTGGCACTGCTGCCGGCCAGCCAGCCTTTTTGTTTGCGGAGATTGAATTTCTCCTTTTTTCGTTTTAGCATAAAGCCCCTCTTATTTTCAGCCATTCCCGCAGGATACTTTCCAGTTTGCCCCGATCCAGCATCTGTTCATTCAGTTCTGCGTTGCAAACATGGAGAATGTTCCCGCTGCCAGCAGTTTCTGCGTTTCTTTCGCGTAGATCTCCACCAGCACGGTGCACACGGTGCGGCCCCGGTGCTGCACTTTGCCCACCGCGTAGACCTGACCCTCGTGGATGTTCCGGTAGTAACTCAGGCTGCCGGTTTGGGTCACATAAGTGCGGCCATCGGTCCGGGCGGTAACGCCGCTGCAGCAGTCCGCCAGCGTAAACAGCAGGCCGCCGTGCAGCATTCCCATGGGGTTGAGCAGCTCCGGGCGGGCGGCGGTGCCCATCACGGCGTGGTCTTCCTCCAGCTCCCAGATCTCAATACCGCAGGCCTGGACAAAGGCATTTTCAGCAGTATATTCGATCAGTTTTTTCTTTAAATTCTCATTCATCACTATTCTCATTCATCACTCATACTCTCCCGGGTAAAGAACCAGCTCATGGGGTAGATGCCCTGCGGGCACTGCAGATACTTGTCCTTTACCGCGCAGCGAATCCATTCTTTGGATACTCCCAGCGCGTCGGCTGCCTGCTGCAGCTCCAGCGGGCGGAGATAGCCGTGGCCTTTGCGGAAGAATTCTTCCTGCTCCGCCACGATCTTTTTGGCACAGCGCTCCAGCAGCGCCTGCCGCCTGTTGATGTTTTCCACGATGCTGCGGGCCTGGTTCAGCTTCTCCGAAAGATAGAGGCGCACCTCTTCATCCGGCGTCTCGAGCAGCAGGTTGCTGTAATACACGCTGAGATCCAGCGGGGGCAGACCGCCGCCGTTCACCTGCACTTCCAGCTCCTCGTCTTCCCCGGGCAGCACCAGGACATCGGGTGTGACATAACTCAGGTTCTCCCGGCGGCTGAACCCAGTACCCGGGCGGGGGTTCAGGGAGCGGATCAGGTCGCACTCCTCCCGCACCAGAGCCTCGGAGGCCCCTGTCTTCCGGCTGATGGCGCCATAGCCGTTCTCGGCCAGCTCATCCATGAACTGCTCCACGATCATACTTGCCAGCCGGTGGTCGCCTGCGTGCCGCTCGATCTGCAAACTCAGGCACTCGGTCCGGTCCCGGGCACCCACGCCCGCCGGGTCGGCAGCCTGCAGCTCCGTCAGGGCACGGGAGATCACCGCGTCGCTGACGCCCAGCGATGCGGCCAGCTCGGCGGGGTCCTCGCTGAGAAAGCCGTCATCGTCCAGCCGGTCACAGAGCAGCTCCACGGCCTGCAGCACCTCCGGCTCCAGCTTCGTGCCGATAAACTGCGAAAGCACAAAGCGGGAGAGGTCGTTCTCATCGCTCAGATAATATCCCATCCGGGAAAGCGGGTCCCGGCTGCCGTCTTCCTCGTCCTGGCCCTGATAGTAAGAATCCTGCCAGTCGCCGGCCTCCAGCCACTCCCGTTTCCGGGCAAAATTCGGGTCTTCCAGCATCTCTTCGCCCGGGTCGGACAGCTCAAACACCGGGTTTTCCTGCAAAGCAGTTTCTACATAATCCCGCAGCTCCTGCACACCCATCTGCAGTACGCCTGCAAACTGTATTTCCTGGGGAGACGGAGTCTGTTCATACGTTGCGCTCATTTCATTTACCTCCCAATCATCAGCGGTCTCAGTCTATCACATCCCCTGTTGTGAATCAACATTTCTCCAGATTTCTTGGCAGGTTGCAACAAAAAGTGCGCCCGCATTTTGTGCAGGCGCACAGTAGAGCACGGTGGAAAACCCGTTCAGTATTTTAAAAACAGCATTCCCAGCACCACGCCGCCCACCATGAGCGCCGCGGCGGCCAGGTCATACCAGTGCACCCGTGGTACCGTATAATAGGTACGCGGCGCATCCCCGCAAAAGCCCTTGGACTCCATGGCCATGGCGATGGACTCCGACCAGCGGACGCTGTTGACCAGCATGGTGAAGACCGGCTTCATCGAGAGCGGGCCCGCCTTCAGGCCGCGCGCCGCAAAGGCCGTGCGCACCTGGGCGTACTCCCGCGCCATCCCCGGCATCAGGTGGAACGCCGCCAGGATGCCATAGGCAAACTTGGGCGGGAGGTGGCACTGGTGCAGCAGGCTGGCAATGAAGAAGTCCCCCTCGGTGGAAAGTGCAAACAGGATGCCCAGCCCGGCGTAGGCCAGCAGACGGGTGGCCAGCTGCAGCGCCGTGTACAGGTTTTGCGACATGGCCGCGCGCACACTGTAAGGCATGGCCGAAAGGCTGCTCAGATCCATGGTCTGCGTGCTGCCGCCCCGGGCGTAGTAAAGGCCCGTCACAAACAGGCCGAACGCCGCAATGCAGGCCGGCAGCAGGATGACGCCGATCTTTTTCAGACTTACCCGGGAGCAGAACATCAACAGCAGCAGGCAGACGGCCAGCACCAGCAGGTTCAGGCTGACCAGATACTCAAACGAGAGCAGAATGACACAGATCAGCACCGTAAATGCCTTTACGGTGGGGTTCCAGCGTTCCAGCATTTACAGCACCTCCTCTGCGGATTTTTCCACCAGCGCGGTATCTTCCAGCCGGTAGATTTTATCGGCCCAGGCCGCGGCCAGCTCGGTATCGTGGGTGATAAAGATGACCGTCAGCCCCTCCTGCTCCACTTTTTCCCGCAGGTGCTCCATGATGGCGTTTACCGAGCGGGCATCCTGGCCGTAGGTGGGTTCGTCCAGCAATAGCAGTTCCTGCCCGCCGGCCAGCACCGAAAGAACCGCCAGCCGCCGCTGCTGGCCCTGGCTGAGCATGTAGGGCGAGTACCGCCGCTGCCGTTTCAGTCCGTAGCGATCCAGCAGCTCTTCGGCCCGCTGGCGGCAGGCCTCGTCCGAGAGGCCCGGCTCCCAGAGCCGCAGACCAACACAGACCTCGTCCTCCACATTCTGGGTGACGAACTGGTTGGCCGGGTTCTGGAACACGATGCCGATGTGGCGGTACAGCTCTTTCGACTTCATTTTTGCAATGTCCCGGCCCTGAAACAGGATCCGCCCCGTGTAGGGGTGCTGCTTGAGCACCGAGAGAAAGGTCGTGGTTTTGCCGGTGCCGCTGGGGCCGAGAACTGCCGTCATACAGCCCGCCGGGAAATCCGCGTCCGCATTCTGCACCAGAAAGGGTGCGTCGTACACCGTGCGGCCCCACTTGCGGCGGGTGGGCAGCCCCTTGCGGATGCTGACACCCCGGAACTGCAAAAGCGGCTTGCCCTCTGCCACCGGGCGGGCCGCTCGCTCCGGCCGGGAGCCCGGGTAAAACAGGCCCAGCCGCTCAAAGTCCGCGCGGTGTTCCGGCAGATTTTTGCAGTTGATGCCCCGGGCGGCTACTTTGCCGCCCTCTTCCAGCAGGATGATCTCATCCGCCGCTTCCAGCCAGAGGTCTGCCTTATGGTCGATGGCCAGAATCGTCCGGCCAGAAGTTTTCATCCTCAGCAGCATTTCCAGCAGCTGGGCTGCCGCCTCGTGGTCCAGGTTGGCAAAGCTTTCATCCAGCAGGATGCAGCGGCTCTCCATAACGTAGAGGCAGGAAAGGGCCGCTTTCTGCTTCTCGCCGCCGGACAGGGTGGAAAGAGTCCGATCCAGCAGCGGCGCAATGCCCAGCTCCGCGGCGGCCCGGTCGATCCGGGCATCCATCTCCCCGGCAGGGACGCGGATGTTTTCCAGACAGAAGCGCATCTCCTCCCGCAGGGTGTTCATACAGAACTGCAGGTCCGGGTTCTGGAACAGCACCGTCAGGTAAGCGGCCCGTTTCTGCGGGTCCAGCGTTTTCAGGTCCTGCCCGTACAGCCGGATGGTTCCGCCCTCCAGAAAACCACCGTTTTCCGGGTACAGCCCCGCGGCTACCGCGGCCAGCGTGCTTTTGCCGCAGCCGCTGCCGCCCATCAGGACCGTGAGTGTCCCGGCCGAGATGCTCAGGCTGGTATGGTCCAGAATGTTGCGCTTGCCTTTTTCCTGATAGCGGAACACGACATCTTCCAGCTCCAATGCGGTGTTGGCCGACATTTCTTAATCCTCCAGGTCAGCGTCCTGTGCCTGTGCCACGGCATAGCCTTTCAGGACACCTGCCTTGACGAGGCCGTCGGCCAGCATCGGGGTGATGAAACCGTCAAAGACGATGGCGCTGATGATGCGCACCACCAGCATGATGGCCAGCACGGGGATGGCAATTTTGTTGTAGCCGCTGATGAACAGGTTGTAGATCAGGGTCAGGACCGAGCAGATGACAGCGCCCTCGATCATGGTCATCCGGTCAAACTTCTTGTAGCGTTTCAGGGCAATGATGAGCTCAAAGCCAAGGCCCTGCACCAGGCCGGACAGGATGATGATGGGTCCAAAATAGTTGCCGTACAGGCACTCCAGCACAGCGGCCAGCAGCTCGGCGATGAGGCCGGTGCCGGGCTTGCGCATGACATAGATGCCGAACGCACCGGCCATGAAGTAGATGCCGTAGAACGGCTCATAGCCCAGAGAGGCCATGCCGAACGGGGTCAGCATCCCGTACAGAACGCCGCCAATGTAAGTGCAGCCCAGATAGACCACACCGAACAGCACGGCGCTGATGGCAATGAGCAGAACGTCTTTCAGTTTCCAGTTTTTCGTATTCATTTTAGTTTTCCTCCGTCGGGCTGTTGCAGTTCATGGTAAAGTGCAGGACATAGTGGTGGACCGCCGGGGCGTTCTCCATCAGCTCACAGACATGGGTCAGGTAGGTGAACACATCCTGCACGTCGCCGTCGATGCGGGTGGCATAGTGGATGGTTTTGGGGTTCAGGCCCTCGTCCTGCGCCATGTACCACACCTTGGCGATCTCGTCGATGTACTGGGCATCCCCCAGCGGGTACAGGGCCAGCTTGCAGTGGACCGGGAAGTGGATATCTTTCACCAGTGCCGCATTGGGGGCCTCGCCCTCACGGTTCAGCACGCTGTCGCCGGACACATCGCCCGGGCAGCCCTTGGAGAACTGCCCCTCCAGCGCCATGTGGACGCCGGGGCGGTAAGCGTTCAGGAACAGTGCCTGCACAGCGTCCGCCACATAGGGCAGCTTGCCGCGGTAAACGGTCGAAAGGGCATCCGTCTCACTCCACACCGCAGAGGTATTCGTCTTTTCCAGCGAGCCCAGAATGATCTCGATGTACTTGTCCGACATGGGGTACAGGGTAAAGCGGCAGCCCGCAATGGGCAGCTCCGTGCCGCGGCCCGCCCAGGGCAGGTCCGGGCGGTTGCAGCCGGTACAGCAGTTTTCGGTTTCCATAGTCGTTCCTTCTTTTCCATTTTTGTACAAAATAAAAGGAATGCTTTTCGTCCAGGAAAAGCATCCCTTTTGCCAGCAGGCGCGGCGGCCTGTTGTAAAAAGCGACAGAAATGCTTTTCCTACGCCGGTATTACCCGGATCAGGTGCAGGGAGTCGGGTGTGAACCCTCTCAGCACAAGGCCCCTCCAGCATTCTGATGATTCTCTTTTTATTTGCCACCGCATAGCATACCGCAGCCGTACAGAAATGTCAAATATTTTATCTTAAAATCACCGATCAAAAAAGCGCAAAGGCTTTGTTTCCCGCTTGGAAAACAACCTTTGCGCTTTTTGTGAGATGTCCCTGAGCGGATTCGAACCGCTGGCCTTTCGCTTAGGAGTAGACCGTACACCTGTAAACCCATTACAAAATAGGGTAATATATTCTACTCTATATCAACGAATTTTTTGTTGTGATGTCAACGTATGTAAATAGAATCGAACCTTTTTTAGTCTGTGTAAACAGATGTTTATTAGCTGGAAATTAGCTGAGCTAATGAAAAGTGGCCGCTCTATTGTACAACGCTCACCTTTCATTAGCTGGGAGGCGTGTAGTTGTTTATAGGTGCCAGAGGAAGATCAGTTGCAAAAAGCAACTGAAACTTGTTTCTGGATTTATGATACCATGCCAGAAATACTGTTGCGATAGGAACATGGCCGGAATACGCGATAGAAGGATTCTGACCTATGTAGTGGGAAGTACTTCATCTTGTAAAAAGAACAGTTTTATGGTATTCTTACCTTAGACAAGGAACAGAAAGCAGGTGAACCGATGGCAGAAGTCAAAACACAAAACGACCTTGATTTTGAGCGCAAGCATGAGGAGGATCTGCGGCGTATCCGTGATTTTCGGCTCATGGATGATAACTTTATGAGCAAGGTCTTTGAAGATAAGCCGTGTGCGGAATTCCTGCTCCGGATCATCCTGAACCGGGATGATTTGAAGGTCAAAGAAGTTCATGGACAGCATGACCTGAACAATATACAAGGCCGTTCCGTACGGCTTGACATTCTGGCAGTGGATCATGAAAATCGTGCCTACAATGTCGAGGTGCAGCGCAGTGACAGTGGAGCAGTCGCAAAGAGGGCAAGATATAACAGCAGCCTGCTGGATGCCAATCTCACCCGAAAGGGCGATGCGTATGACGCACTGAACGAAACCTATGTAATCTTTATTACAGAAAAAGATGTGCTGCGGGGTGGACTTCCTATTTATCATATCAATCGCATCATTGAGGAAATGGGGAAATCTTTCGGAGATGAAGCACATATTATCTATGTAAACTCTCAGATCAAGGACGACACCGCATTGGGAAAACTAATGCACGATTTTACCTGTACGAACCCGGATGACATGAACTATCCTGTTCTGGCACAGCGGGTGCGTTACTTCAAAGAAGATACGAAGGGAGTGGCAACGATGTGCAGAGCATTTGAAGAAGTGAGAGAAGAGACAAAGCATGAGCAGTCGATTGAAATTGCAAAATCTTTGCTAGAAGTTGGAAAAATGACCTATGAAGAAATTGCTCGGTCGGTTCAGCTTCCTGTTGAAGAAGTAAAGGCACTGGATACAAAGAAACCCGCCTGATCTTGATTCAGCCAAGATATTCTTAAAAACAAACAGCGGCAGTTTTCCCAATCGGAAAGCTGTCGCTGTTTATGTATAGGGGCTTATAAGTTCTTTGCAAGATTTTTGATGAGTTCGGCCATAGAGGGGTTGGCCAGCAATTTGGTAAGTGCTGCTGCCGCATCTGCATCAACCGCGCTGTTTTCAGGGATGGGCTGCGCTGTTTGATGGGGCATTTCGGGTTCGGCTCCTTGGTGCTGGTAGAAGAAATCATCAAAACGCTGTGCATTCAGACGCCGATCATCGTCCAAGATATGTGCATACTGCTCTGTGACCATCGAAGCCTGTGCGTGGCCGGAATCACCCTGTACGGCTTTGATGTCACCGCCGTTCAGTTTGAGTTTGTATGTAATACTGGAGTGTCGGAAGCTGTGAAAGACCACTTTGGGGAGATTGTTTTTCTCAATCAACCGCTTCAATGCACCGTTGATGGTAGACTGCTCAGTTGGCATTCCCAATGGGCCGGCAACTACAAGATTGTAGTCCGTATATTCTGCACCCAGTGCTTCCTTTTTCATATCCTGCTCTGCTTTGAATTCAACGAGCATTTCAGCAACTGTTTTGGGGAGAAAGATGGTTCGGATACTGCTGTCTGTTTTGGGACTTTTCAGAACCTGAACCGTAGTACAGCGGGAACTCAGCGATGGAAAACGGGTGATAACATTTTTGTTTTCCAAGGCGTTCAGTGAAGCAATGTCCACACGCTGAAGTTCTTTGTTTATGTAAATGGATGCGCGTCCTGCATCAATGCTTTCAGGGGTGATATCTACACAATCCCAAGTCAGACCGAGCAGCTCGCCCAAACGCAGGGAGCAGGAGAACGAGAGGTTGATGCACAGCCGCAGCTTCGGATCATCACAAACTTCCAAGGCACGGAACAGCGTTTCGGCTGTCCAGATATCACGTTTCTTGGAAGTGTACTTGGGCAGGGTAGCGTAAATGCAGGGATTCTTTTCCATGAGTTCCCATTTTACAGCCTGCTCAAAGGCGCTCCGCAGAATCTTATTAACCGAACGGACTGTACTGGGGGGAAACAAACTGGTGCTTCCGCTTCCCACACATAGGGTCAGCAGCCTCATATTTGAGCAACCGCTGATAATACCCCTCGATCACACGAGTGGAGATATCCTGCAGCTTCATCGAGCCGATGAGCGGAGTTATGTAATTGGCGATCAGTGCAGTGTTTGCCTGATAGGTTGAAAATGCCCATTTGCTTTTTCCATAGAGGGCAACATATTCAGGAAGCAGGTCGTTAAGGGTTTTGCACTGCGGAACTACAAAGGTTCCAACTGATTCCTTGTATTCGACCTCTTTCTTGCGGTTCTTGGCATCCGAAAGATCGGTGAAGGTTTCCCACTTCTGCTTGGGGGTGCCATTTGCATCCTTATAGGAATACGCCTACTTTGGGCGGGAGACAAACTATTTATGGAAAGATACAACGATATACGGGGGATCCGCCTTACCCCTTTAATCTCACCTCAATCCGTTCTTTCTCCAGCCACTCCCCGATCACGATGAGCACTTCCTGCCCCTTGGGGATAGCGTTTGCCGTCAGGCCGTCGGCGGTGGCGTTCAGCTCCACCCAGCCGTTCTCGTCCTGTACGAAGCCTTTCGCCCGCAGCACATGGCCGCACGCGGGGTCGGTGAAGAGGGCCGGGATATTCTGTTCGAGCTGCTGGCACGAGAGGCCCAGCTCCAAAAAGTAGGCCGAACCAAAGGCCCTATGCGGTTGGCGTTACCCGCTTCTAATTATAGCAAAAGGAGGTTCTTTTTCTACCGTTTCAACGCTACGACTCTATTCTTCCACAAGCATAGCTTGTGGTTTTCTATATGAAGAAAGCTGCTGGAGAAAAAATTCTCCAGCAACTTTGTCTTTGATGAATAAAGGAAATTTTTTGTTTAACTATTCTCACTATTACTTGATTTAGTGATTTTTTTCTTCTTTGGAGAAACCAGTTTGTGACCGGAATAAATGGACATGCCCATACAAAGCAATGAAGAATAGGCAAAGTATTTATGCGCAGTCATAGATTTTTTGATTCCAGAATAAATGCATCCCAACATACAGAAAAGTGCGCCTAAGGACCAGTATTTATGTGATTTCATGATTTGATAACTCCTTTGATTTAACTGATTCAATTATAACGTTTTTTTACGAAAATGCAAGCATTACCGGGAACGCTTTCATGTGGATGCTGTGACTGCCGCTACGGTCATGATCGGTGGGCATTACGAACAAGGCTCACATGTAGCATTCGACTCCGAATATCAGCCGGCACACATATGAGGACGGAAAATGTAGCAGCTTTTGAAAAAAATTGCTTTTTTCTGCTCAAAGTGCTACAATCGGAATATACCGAATACAAAGGGAGGAAAGCTCCCATGCCAAGACCGCCACGGTGCCGTCAAATTTGTGGCGTACCACAGGTCGATACATTCTGTCCCAACGGGTGCGAGAATACCGAGCCGATCCTGCTGACGCTGGACGAATACGAGGTCATTCGGCTGGTTGACTTGGAGCAGCAAACCCACGAGCAGTGTGCCGCTCAAATGGACATTTCCCGCTCTACCGTGCAGGAGATTTACGAAAGCGCACGGCGCAAGATCGCAGCGTGTCTTGTCCACGGGAAACCGCTGCACATCACCGGGGGAAACTACCGCATCTGCGGAGGACAGGAGGCAGCTCACTGCGGCCGTTGCTGCCGGATGCAGAGAGCCAACATGGAAAAATCAGGCAAAACTTGCAAAGGAGATTCCATTATGAAAATTGCAGTTACCTATGAAAGCGGTCAAATTTTTCAGCATTTCGGCCACACCGAACAGTTCAAGCTTTATGAAGCTGTGGACGGCAAAATCACTCATGCGAAAGTCGTTGACACCAACGGCAGCGGTCACGGCGCACTGGCAGGCTTCCTGATGCAGAACGGCGTGGACACTTTGATTTGCGGAGGCATCGGCGGCGGTGCGCAGGCGGCGCTGGCCGAAGCAGGCATCAAGCTCTACGGCGGTGTCAGCGGGGACGCTGACGCGGCGGTGAGCGCATTGCTCAACGGAAGTTTGGGCTACGATCCCAACGCTCACTGTGACCACCATGACCATGAGCACGGCGAGGCTGGTCACTCCTGCGGTGACCACGGCTGCGGCAAGCATAGCTGCCATTGATATGGAACGCACACTGACACAACTTCCGTTCTGGTCATCCTTGACCGAACGCGAAATGGACACACTACGCCGAAGTGCCTTTGTCCGTCATTATAAAAAGGGTGCGTTCGTTCACAGCAGCGACAATGAATGTCTCGGAATGCTGTTTATTCTTTCCGGCGAGATCCGCACCTATCTTCTCTCTGATGAGGGGCGGGAGGTAACGCTGTTCCGCCTGTATCCGGGCGAACTATGCGTGCTTTCCGCCTCCTGCGTGATCAGTCAGATCACCTTTGATACGCAAATGACTGCCGGAATGGATACGGACGTTCTGATTATCCCTGCAATTGTCATTGCTGCACTCAAGGAGAAAAATCTCCATGTCCGCTGTTTTCTCTATGAACTGGCAACGAAACGGTTTTCTGATGTGATGTGGGCGATGCAGCAGATTATGTTCAAGGGATTGGATCAGCGGCTGGCAGAATTTCTCTTTGCCGAAGCGGAACGTACCGGCTCCGACACGATACGCATGACCCATGAGCAGATCGCCCAGCACATCAGCTCGGCACGGGAGGCAGTGGCACGGATGCTCAAAAGCTTCTCGGAGGACGGGCTGGTGGAGCTGAAGCGTGGTGCAATCACGCTGCGGGATAAGAACAGACTAAATCGTCTAAAATAAAAAGAAATGTGACTTCGTTACAGAAGAAAATCATAGATTTGCTACAATAAAAGCAAAAAAAAGGAAGGAGTATCCACCATGAAAGAAACGAAATACGCAGGAACTCAAACCGAAAAAAACCTGATGGCTGCCTTTGCCGGTGAGTCCGAGGCGCGCAACAAATACACCTATTTTGCATCCAAGGCCAAGAAGGAAGGCTACGAGCAGATCGCGGCACTGTTCCTCAAAACCGCTGATAATGAGAAGGAACACGCCAAGCTGTGGTTCAAAGAACTGAACGGCATTGGCGACACCGCAGAAAACCTTCTCTCCGCCGCTGAGGGTGAGAACTACGAGTGGACGGATATGTACGATGGCTTTGCCAAAACTGCCGATGAGGAAGGTTTCCATGAGCTGGCCCAGCGTTTCCGCCTGGTCGCCGCCATTGAAAAGCATCACGAGGAGCGCTACCGTGCCCTGCTGCACAATGTGGAGATGGCGGAGGTCTTCGCCAAGAGCGAGGTCAAGGTGTGGGAGTGCCGCAACTGCGGTCACATCGTCGTGGGCGAGAAGGCCCCGGAGGTTTGCCCCACCTGCAACCATCCCCAGAGCTATTTTGAAATTCACGCAGAAAACTATTAAAGAAAGAAAAGGAGAATTATCATGGAGCAGAAGTTTTACATTTGCAAGCATTGCGGTAACATCATTGCCAAAGTTAAGGACGCAGGCGTCCCTGTTGTCTGCTGCGGCGAGCCAATGAGCGAGATCGTTCCCGGCACCACCGATGCCGCCGTGGAAAAGCACGTCCCTGTCTGGACGGTGGAAAACGGCATCGTCCATGTCAAGGTCGGCTCCGTGGAGCACCCCATGCTGCCGGAACACTACATCGAATGGGTATCTCTCCAGACCAAGCAGGGCAATCAGCGTAAGGAACTGCATCCCGGCGAAAAGCCGGAGGTCTGCTTCGCTCTCTGCGAGGGCGATGAAGTCGAAGCGGTCTACGCCTACTGCAACCTCCATAGTCTGTGGAAAGCGTGATTCATCTTTCAAAAATCTGTTGCCATTTCTCAACCCCTATCGCGGCAAGTGTGTATTCGTCCTACTTGTCACGCTGGCGAATGCGGCAGGCGCTTTGCTGATCCCTACCATCACCGCCGACATGATCAACATTGCCGTGGAGGGCAGACACATGGATTGCGCTCCTCGGCGGTGGGATGCTTATGAAAGGCAGCCTGACCCCCGGCACGTTCCAGGCCTTTTTCCAGTACATGAACATGTCCAGCGAACCGATCACAGAGCTTTCCTATATGACAAACTCTCTGCAATCGGCGCTGGCCTCCATGGAGCGGGTATATGAGCTGCTGGATGAGCCGGAGATGGAAGCAGAGCCGGAAGCACCGAAGCGAATCGGCCATGCGCTGGGAGCGGTGGAGTTTTCCCACGTTCGCTTTGACCAATTATTGCTGAATCGACATTTTGTTTCCTTTATCCACTCGTTTTTATGATGTTCCAAGCACTTGATTCAAGGCAGAAAGTCATGTCGCATTACTTAATACTACAGCCCCTTCTTTATTTCTTCAATTGTCATCTCATATACTTCTGTTACTTTTTCCATTGCTTCCGATATCCCCGGCTGCTCTCCGGTTCCATCTCTCAAAAGTTCTGTCAACTCATGACTAACCTCATACAGACGGTCAAAAGAAAGATTCTGACACACCCCTTTCAATGTGTGCGCACTGCGGAAAGCATCTTCATAATTTTTATTTTCCAATGCCTGTTTTAACTGTAGATAACTCTGGTCTTCAAGGAACTTTAATGTAAATCTCCGAATCAGTGCTTCGCTGTGAAGGCGTCCCAAGACAGCTTCATAGTTTCCTCCAATAGCTTCATAGCACTCTCGCATTGTCATATTTTAGTCCTCCTGTCAATTGTATTCCACTAATTCATGAACCTCTGCTAATCAATTATATACATACCTTATAATCGTTTTTATAACTTCATCAATCACAATCGGCTTTGACAAATGTGCGTTCATTCCTGCATCCAGTGATGCCTGAACATCTTCTGCAAATGAATTAGCTGTCATTGCTATAATAGGAATGTTTTTTCCATCCGGTCTGTCATTCATTGCCCTGATTGCTTTTGCCGCTTCATAACCATTCATTTCAGGCATCATGATATCCATCAGGATTACATCAAATGTGCCTTCCGGATGATTTCTGAAAATCTCAACAGCATTCTTTCCATCCACAGCTCTTTCTACATTCATCCCGAACTCTTCCAACTGCACGGCAGCAATCTCTGCATTCAGTTCATTATCCTCTGCAAGAAGGACATTCACACCTGTAAGATTCACCTTTTCAGAAATACCTGTGTCTGACTTATTACATTCCTTATCTGTAATTTCCAAAGGAATATCCACAGTAAATGTGGTTCCCTCATGCTTTTTACTCTGCACGGAAATGGTTCCACCCATCATATCTACATACTTCTTTACGATAGCCATCCCCAGTCCAACTCCATGGTACTGCGTTCTCACATCGGAATCTTCCTGTGCAAATTCCTCAAAAACTTCTTTTGTAAATTCCTCACTCATGCCAATACCAGTATCCGAAATGCGGTAACGCATATTTATATATCCATCCCCGCCCTTTTCCTGACACCGGGCTTCAAATGTAATCGTCCCTCCATCCGGAGTGAATTTCACGGCATTGCTCAGAATATTGACCAGCACATCACGCAGGCGTGCAGGATCCGCAAGTACATTTGGAATCTTTGCTTCTTCACGCTGAATCTTAAAGTTGATATCCCTGTTCGTAAGAAAGCCTTTTATAATATCCAATGCAGAATCTGTAATGTTTTTCACATCCGCCGGTACCGGATTGTATTTCACTTTTCCACTTTCGATGCGGGTCAGATCTAATATATCATTGATCAGCGACAGTAAATGCTCTGAGCTTTCGTCAATCTTTTCCAGACAATTTTTCACTTCGTCTGACGGATTGTTTTTCATTGCAATACCGGTAAATCCTATGATTGCATTCATCGGTGTCCTCATATCATGGGACATATGTGACAGAAATGCTGTTTTTGCCTTGTTTGCAGCCTGTGCATGCTCTGCCAGTTCCGCCATTTCCTCAGCTTTCTCCTGGGCCGCCTTCTGAGCTTTTTTTCTTGCACTGAGACGCACCATTGTCACGGCCATCGTAGTCAGCAGCCATCCAAAAATAAGAAGAACCAAAACAGTAACAACAGGATGCAGACGGATCCAGTCAACAAATGTCAGCTCTGTTGCTTTGTATGTGGTATACTGTGCTGCAAGATCTTCAACAAGATTTTGGGGCATGGCATACATTGCTTTCGTCAGAATACCAGCCAGCGCATGGTTCTCAGTTGATGAAATTACCATGCGGTAGGTGAATGTAGGCTGTTCCAGCAGAGTATATGTCATGGTGCCCGTAGTGTCACTGTTCACAAACGCCTGTGCCATGTAATAGTAGACGAAGGCAGCATCTGCTTTACCCTTACGGACAGCTTCCATCATTTCCTGTCGGGTACTGCACATCAGTTTTTCTGCACCGGGTGCCATTGCATCTTCAATTGAATTTGATGCTGTCTGGTCAACAGTAGCAACAACATTAATTTTTCCATCAAAGTCACGCCGTGTCACCCTTGCCAGCTGCATCGTAATGAAAGGTGCAGTAATCCCCCATTTTTTCGTCTCAGCATAGTTATCTGTTTCCAGGCGTGCATCGATGCTCATATCTGTGGTTTCCGTATTTTTCTGATAGGCAATATACTCATCTCTGGTGGCAGGTGTAAGAAACTCATAGGAAATCCCGGCATAGTCTGCAATTTTCCGGAAGTAATCCGGGATAATACCCTTCATCTCACCATTTTCATTATAAGAATATGGATAACGGGTCGGATCACACAGAACATGAAGCGGGTTGTCCTTGGAATACTGTGAAATAATACTTTTTTCTTTCTCCGTATATTCCAGATTCTTAGTTTCTATGCTTTCATAATTTTTATTATAAAGTGTCGTTTTCCAGTCACCCTCAACTGCATTCATCTGGTCGATTGCATAATTGATCTCATTCAGCAATTCTGTATTACCTTTTTTAACAATGACATAGAAATCGCTGCTGTCAAATTTATCCACGATACGCTCATTGTTTGTTTTTCTCAGAGAACTAGCAGCAATAGCATCAACATTTCCACTCTGAAGAGCTTCCTCCATCTCTGCTGTCGTATCAAAATAAAATGGATCATATGTAAATCCTTTATAGCCCGCAAAATCCGCAAACTCTTTATCTCGTGAGCTTCCGTTCAAAAGTGCCACACGCATACCGTTGTAAGTACTGTAATTGCCATCCACAATCGTGCTGTTGTCACTGCGGACGGTCAGAATCCCATTATTGGTTCCGATCGGACGTGAAAAATCAAACTTTTCTTCTCTTTCCGGTGTTTTGCGGGGAGATGTTACCATATCAATCTCGCCATCTTCAAGCATCTGCTGCATATCATCCCAGCTCTTATCATATCCGACATATTCGTAATCTACATCCCAATAACGGGCCATCAGCCGAAGAAAATCATAGCCATACCCACTGCGGTTGCCTTCTTCATCCATCACATGATAACCATCCATGGCAAAGAAACCGACTTTGACAGTTTCATGCTGCGAACTGTCCTCGGCTGCATATGCAGTCTGGGGAGAAAATATCATACACACGCATACAAAAACCAGTAACACTGCCACATATTTCTTTGCTCTCGAAATCATATTAAATCTCCTGTCTGTCTGTCTGTCTGTCTGTCTGTCTGTCTGTCTGTCTGTCTGTCAAATATATTTCTCTATACATCTCCTTGTCAACCTCCTGGTTTAATAAAATTGCACTGCCGCATCAATATCTTCATCTGAATCTGCCGCCCTGACCGGGGCTGCCAGAAACACAACACAAAGAATTGTCTTACAGCATTTTCTGTTTTAAAACCAATTGTAAAGTATGCCACTGTGGATAATTGTAGGAAACATAAGACTTCAAATCACTGTCTTCTCTTGGTATCGCAACCGTATTTTCAGCATTTTCATCAAAACTCTTTTTAACCGTTGCAGCCGCCATATTGTACTTCCAGACGGTATCTGTTAAATCATAGCCCAGGTCTTCGGCAGCATTCGTATTTTGCATCACATGAAAAATCATATCAATTTCTCCATCATGCAACGCTTTTTGCATATCCTTTTGTGAATCATACCCCTTGATATTAAATTTCAAAGTCTGCCCTTTCAGGCAGTTTTGTGCAAGCTGGATGTAATCCGTGATCAGG
>ERZ791641.916-NODE-916-length-18143-cov-2.781955_pt1 | contig 18143 bp, 17 predicted proteins | sample MGYA00510055_ERZ791641 | MGnify/ENA primary metagenome ERZ791641 (study PRJEB30046, sample SAMN00715226) | human gut metagenome | study: EMG produced TPA metagenomics assembly of the A metagenome-wide association study of gut microbiota in type 2... | reverse complement strand
ACGGCTTTGCTACTTTAAATGCCTTTTTACATGCATTGATAACCATAGTGGTATCCAGAGTGTCATCAACATCCCAGCCAACGATACAACGACTGTACCAGTCGATAATGGCTGTCAGATAAAGAAATCCATGCTTCATTGGAATATATGTAATGTCAATCGACCATGCCTGATTTGGGCGGTCTATGACTGCATTACGAAGCAGATATGGACAGACTTTTGCCTGTTTCATGCGCTTAGACAGATTTATTTTGGGATAAATCGGTGTAATGTCCATTTCGCGCATATATCTTCCTACTTTACGGCGACCAACCTGGTATCCGCGCAGCTTAAGCTGCGCAGACATCTGACGGGCTCCCCAAGTAGGATTATCAGTATGCAGATGGTCAATGATCGCTTTGCATTCCAAATCTTCCTCTGAAACCGGGGTGCCACTATAATATACGCTGGTGCGGTTGATTCCGAGTAGTTTGGCTCCTGTAGAAACCGACAGCTCCTTAGTCGTCAAAATGTTTCGGACTAAATTTACTCTCGTAGTCAGGTCCGACAATTTCTTCAGATTTTTTTTTGAGCCAGTCAACCTGCATGGTAAGTTGACCGACCTTTTTAGCGTATTCAGCTTTTTCCTTGCGTTCTTCGGCAAGTTTTTCCCGGAGATTGTCTTCTCGCTTATTATCGAAAGCAAGAGAAGCATTAGCAAGGAATTCTTTCTTCCAGTTACGAAGGAGATTTGGTTGAATATCGTTTTCAACAGCAAGAACATTGAGTTCTTTCTCGCCCTTAAGCAGTTGGAGGACAAGATTGGTTTTAAATTCAGCACTGAAATTTCTTCTTGATCTGGACATAATAAGTACCTTCTTTCTTTTGGTGATTATAGTATATCAGATTCATTAAGAAATGTCGCTTTCAGTGTCTTAATTTATGAGGCCATTATATTTGGCAATTTTGGGCTTTCTATATGTGTTTTTGGGAACTATGCCAGCATTTGGAGTGGTGTTCAATTATGTTTCATGGTTTGGTTTTCTGTATATAGTTGCTGCATATATTAGATTTTATCCGTGTAAGAAGAAAAACTGGGGACTATATACAGGAGTCTTTATATTTGCGGGAGTTCTTTCAATTATTGGTTGCCTTATACTAGGAAGTCGGCTTGATAAGCAAATTGCGTATAGATTTGTGAGTGATAGCAATACATTTATTGCATTTGCTATTTCTGTATGCAGCTTTATGTTATTCAAGCGATGGAATATAGGATATAGTAAATTAATCAATATAATTGGCGGAAGCACTTTTGGAGTACTTTGTATTCATGCCAACTCAGATAGTATGAGAAATTGGTTATGGAAAGTCATCTTTGATGTTGAGGGTCATTACACTCTTCCAAGTATGAGGTTGATTGCATATTCGATTGTTTGTACTGTATTAATTTTTGCCTGCTGCACTCTGTTAGACATCATCAGAAAACGATATATTGAATCCTTTTTGATGGCTTTATTAACCAGGAATGCAGTATTCAAGCGTATGCAAGAAAAATTTGAGATTATTAACGAGCGCAGCTCAAATTCAAAGTAGAGGTAGTAAAAGTGAATGTGATGTTAACGTCTGTAGGCAGAAGAGCCTACATGGTAAAATATTTTAAAGAAGTGCTCGGCATAGATGGAAAAGTTTATGTGTGTAATTCGGATAATAAGTCAATCGCATTTAAATATGCAGATGAAAAGGTTATTTCTCCGTTGATTTATGACGAAAGATACATTCCATTTTTGATCGATTATTGCCAGAAAAATGCGATTGATATAGTGATTTCTTTGTTTGATATTGATCTCCTTATGCTGGCAAGGCATAAAAAAGAATTTGAAGAAGTCGGTACCAAAGTGATAGTGTCCGATCCGCAGATTGTAGAAGTGTGCAATGACAAATGGAAAACCTATAATTTCTTGAAGGATAACGGTTTTAATGCGCCATTATCTTTTTTGAAAATGGATGAGGTTATAGACAAGATTGCTGCTGGTGAATTAAGCTATCCGATTGTCGTCAAACCTCGGTATGGTTGCGGTTCTATATCTGTCACGATTGCTCATGATGAGGAAGATTTACGGTATCTGACAAAAAAGGCAAATGAGGATATTGCAAGCTCATATCTAAAGTATGAGTCGGCAGTGACGGAGGAAAAAGTTATCTACCAAGAATGTCTCAAGGGACAGGAATACGGTGCGGATATTATTAACGATCTTCACGGCGAACCACAGAATGTAATCGTTCGAAAAAAGCTCGCAATGAGATCCGGAGAAACGGATATTGCACAATTGGTTGATGAGCCAATTATCAAGAATACGCTCCTTAGACTTGGTAATTATACAAAGCACATTGCCAATATGGATTGTGATGTGTTCTTGGTTGATGGTGTGCCCTATGTACTTGAAATGAATGCACGTTTTGGTGGCGGCTATCCATTCTCACATATGGGGGGATGCAATTTGCCGAAGGCAATAGTAGATTGGGTCAAGGAAAAAATAGTTGACAAGAGCGTAATTTCGGCAATGACGGGGATTACTGGATATAAGGAAATTTACATAACAAGAATCTAATGAGAGAAGGAAGAAATAACATGATAGGAACGCCAAGATATGTAGTACACTTTTGCCAATTCAGGAAGAACTGCATGGAAGTTATGACAGGCTTTAATACTGCGTGGGGGGGGAATGTTGAATACGGATATTCTGTAAAAACAAATAGAGATTCTGAATTGATTTTGTATGCAAATCGAAGTTTAGGATGGAAGATTGAGTTTGTAAGATGCTTTCCAAGGTATAAAGGATTAGTTGGTTTAAGAGTCAATTTTGATTTAGAGAGCAGATGCCCCGGAGAAACAACAGCTGGAGAAGAGGTATCAAGATTTGGCATTGATGCTGATTCATCGGAGTTTATGGAATGTATGAATCTTCTTGCGAAAGCTCAAATTGTAAATATAGGATTGCATTTACATACAAGTACCAAAACAAGAAGTTTAAGTGCTTTTAAAGAGATTGCTCATAAAGCTGCTGAACTGAAAAAAGAAACAAATTACGAGTTCAGATTTATTGATATCGGAGGGGGATTCTTTGGTGGACAAATCGTTCAAGGTAAACCCACAATGAAACAATATGCTGCAGCTATATGCGATGTACTTAAGACGGAGTATAATCCAATTTCAACAAAGCTAATTTTAGAACCAGGAGCTTCAGTTTTAGCAACATGTGTGACATATGAAACAACGATTCTTAATAAACGTAGCATAAGAGGAGCAAGTATATTTACAGTAGATGGGTCGTTACTGCACATTAATCCCTTTATGACTAAACGCACACAACCCTTTGAAATTTTAGGGGCTAATTTAGCTGAGAGACCTAAAATAAATAAACAAATTGTGGGTGGAGCTACCTGTATGGAGAACGATCGTCTTGCAAATTTAGTCGATTATACGGAATTACGGGAGGGTGATGTTTTATCATTTAAATTTGCTGGAGCATATACGATGGGGTTTAATTCACACTTCATTTTAAGACCACCGCAGGTTTTTTATATAGAATGAATCTAGGGGGCTCTCCTCTGAAACATGTGGTTAAATATTATCAAAGACTTAAAAAATAAGGACGGACAGATTTTTAAGGATCTGCCTCCTAACTTTTGATTATGACATGGGCAGTTTATTACTATCGGCTGTCTGAATTATCCGTATAACTCTGGAAATGAGGTCTCGTTTTTGGTGAGGATATCTTGAAGGATGGAAACGTATTCTTGAAGATTATGGTAATTATTTCTGAGGATTTGAAATGATTCTTCGGTTTTATGGATGGTGTTTTCTGCCACTGCAAGTTCCGTTTCGAGTTCTTTAACGTAGAGCTTGGGGGCAGATGGTTCCAATTCCTGCTGAAACTGTCGACGGATCTCACTGACATAGTCATTCAGATGTTTGATGACATGGACCATCTGTGAACACTATTCTATTCCGGTTGCAGATACGATTGCAGCTTTCAATAATTCTGGAAAAGACTATGATGACCTAACAGGTGATGGTGTCCACCCGAATGATGCTGGACAAGAAATATACTGTCAAACGGTCAAAAAACTTATTGATGATAATGTGGTCGTTTCCGCAGGAAAGATGGCAGATGTTGACGTAATCAATGCAGATGTGCATAAGTTCGATAACTTTGTCTGGTATGATGCTAGTTCTGATTTTGAGTGTGTGAATGATACTACTTTTTCTATCAGTACATGTGCATCTGGCATATTGGGTATTGACTATACTTACGAATCTGGAGATAACAAAGCAGATATCTATGTAGATGGAGAACTGTTTGAATCTCCAACGGTAACATTCGACTATGACTTCTCCCAGAGACATATCCTGATAGTCAGTGATGACTGCACAGCGAAGAATAAAATCAAAGTAGTGTTTTCCGGTAAAGAGCAGGCCGATGACTTTCAGGGAATGTGCTTTAGTTGGAAATAAAGGTTGTGAGAGGAATCCTGGTAAAGACTAAAAAAATTATAAAAAAGACTAATACCCCCAAGGAGCACATACCAATGACCAAAAGAAAACTGAAAAAACTATTCCTCGCCCAGAGTTACCTCGATTCGTGGGACGAGTATCAGCGCAGTTTGCGCAAATCCAGTTATATCACATGGGATTATGTGATATTAACAGCTTCCAATGAGGAGCAGGCGTTAGCCTATGAGCAGCAGATTTTAGATCGGCTGACGTTAGGCTTGCTGCCGGAGAAGACAGTTTATAAGGTATTACCGGATCCGGATGGTAAGCGTGTTGGATCTGGTGGAGCAACTTTTAATGTATTGAAGTATATTGCTGAGCAGGATGGAGATGCAAGGGAGAATCATTTCCGGGGCAAGCGGATCTTGGTGATCCATTCCGGAGGAGACAGTAAGCGTGTTCCACAGTATTCAGCTTGTGGCAAGTTGTTTTCACCGGTGCCGCGGGAGCTGCCAAATGGCAGACCATCGACATTATTTGATGAATTTATAATAGGGATGACTTCTTTAGCAGGACGTTTCCCAGATGGAATGGTTGTTCTATCGGGAGATGTGCTGCTTTTATTTAACCCGTTGCAGATCGATCTACAGTATCACGGTGCGGCAGCGATATCGATCAAGGAAGATGTTGAGACGGGCAAAAATCACGGTGTTTTCTTAAATGACGGTCATGATCATGTAGCACGCTGCCTGCAGAAACAGTCGGTGGAGACGCTTCGAGCAGCTGGTGCGGTGAATGAGAATGATGCGGTTGATATTGATACCGGTGCAGTGGTGTTAGATGCTGAACTACTGAATGCGTTGTTTGGTCTGATCAGCACAGATGGTATTGTCTGTGAGGAGAAGTTTCATAAGTTCGTGAATGAGACAGCAAGAGTAAGTTTTTATGCAGACTTCTTGTATCCGTTAGCTGGCGAAGCGACATTGGATGATTTTCAGCGGGAGACTCCAGAGGGAAGCTTTTGCGAAGAACTGACAGAGTGTCGTAATCAGATCTGGGAGGCACTGCATGCTTTTTCAATGAAGCTGATCTGTCTGTCTCCGGCGGAGTTTATTCATTTTGGAACTACGAGAGAGCTCAGAGAACTTGTGACGGTTGGCGTGGATGATTATGAATTCCTTGGCTGGCAGAAGTGTGTTTTGACGAATATGCAGGATGCGGACGAATATGCGACGAACAATGCCTACATTGCGTCAGATGCCGTGATAGGACAGGGATCTTATATAGAGGATAGTTATATTGGACCGAATACGGTCGTTGGAGCCGGTACGATCATTTCGAATGCCGGCATTGAGAATGTGACATTGCCGGAAAATATGGTGTTTCACACATTGGCACTCTCGGATGGCACTTTTGTGACGAGGGTGTATGGTACGGAGGACAATCCAAAGGGAACCTATGAGAAGAATAGCCTATGGATGGGGATACCGATACAAAATATATTGGCGGCGTACGACATTTTGCCGGAGCAAATATGGAATGGACAGGAGCGTTATTTGTGGTTTGCTGATCTCTACACGGTAGAGGCAGATCGTGCTGCCAGTGTTGCAAGTGCGATGCGTTTATGCCGTATTGTGGCAGGAACAGCGAAGCCGGATGATGTGAAGAGTTGGTTGGAGTCAAAGAGACTGAGTTTGTGCAGCAGTTTTAATGCAGCGGATGTACGCGCTATTGTTCCGTGGAAACGGAGCATCGAGAACCAGGTGCTTGTGACCTGTTTCGTGGATCGATTGATGCAGGGAGAGTATTACGAGGATGCATTGCGTGTCTTTGGTGATGCAGGAATTAACGAGGCGCAATATCAGTTGTTGATGGAGCGCGCAGAGCATAGTGCATTTTCGGAGAAGATTCGCATTTATTATGCGTTGTCCAGATATATGAGAAATCATCGCCAAAGCTTTGCAGGAGCACAGTATGATGCGTTAGAGAGCAAATGCTTTGATGAGATCCAGCGCGTTATCTACGAAAATGGCAAAGATAAGATTCCGGATTTTGATGATTTTCATATTGCGAAGGAGGAAGTGCATGTTTCGCTTCCGGTTCGTGTGAATTGGGGCGGCGGTTGGACGGATACACCACCACATTGTAACGAAAAGGGTGGTGTTGTATTAAATGCGGCGATTAAGCTGAAAGGCAATTATCCGATTCAGGTGACGATGCATCGAATTCCCGAGCTGGAGGTACAGTTTGAGAGTCAGGACATTGGTGTAAGTGGTGTTGCAAAGACGGTAGAGGAGATTCAGGATTGCAATAATCCATATGATTTCTTTGCCCTTCATAAAGCAGCATTGATCGCATGTGGCATTATTCCGATTGAAGGTCATTATGAATTGACGGATATATTGGAGAAGCTGGGCGGCGGATTTTATTTATCGACGCAGGTGATCGGTGTGCCTAAGGGGTCTGGACTTGGCACAAGTTCCATTCTATCGGGGGCTTGTGTGAAGGCAATCTTTGAATTTTTTGGACAGGAAGTACAAGATGCAGAGCTTTATGATATTGTGCTTTGCATGGAGCAGATCATGAGTACCGGTGGCGGCTGGCAGGATCAAGTCGGTGGCGTGACAGCGGGAGTTAAGATGATTACGACAGAACCTGGAATCAATCAGGTGATTCAAGTAGAAAATGTGGTACTGAGTGAGGCAACCAAGAAGGAGCTGCAGGAGAGATTTGCGCTGATCTATACCGGTCAGAGACGTTTGGCGAGAAATTTGTTGCGGGATGTTGTTGGTGGATATATCGGTGGGCGTAAGGAATCTACCGATGCGTTGGATCAAATGCAGCGGACAGCAGCATTGATGCAATTTGAGTTGGAACGTGGTAATGTGGATCGGTTTGCGGCACTTTTGAATGAGCATTGGGAACTTAGCAAGCAGCTTGATGCGGGATCGACGAATACGTGCATTGATCAGATATTTCTTGCTTGTGAAGATCTGGTGGATGGACAGTTTATTTCCGGCGCAGGTGGTGGCGGTTTCTTACAGGTGATCATGAAGAAGGGCGTTACGAGAGAACAGCTACACCAGAGATTATATAGCATATTCCAGGATAGTGGCGTTGATGTTTGGGATACGGAGTTTATCTGGGAATAAGGGAGGAGTCAAACGATGCTAAAAGGAATTCCGAAAGTGCTGACCCCGGAGATGTTGAAAATACTATGCGAGATGGGACATGATGACGAAATTGTCATCGCAGATGCACATTTTCCGGCAGAAGCGATGGGAAAGCGTGTTATTCAGTACCCTTGTATTAGTGCACCAGAGATGGTGGAAGCCATTGTGAAAGTTATGCCGTTAGACACGTATGTAAAGGCTCCGATCATGGTGATGAGCCTGGTGCAGTCGGATATAGATAAAGGAATGCCGATACCGACGATGTGGGAAGAGGTTCGTGCTCGTTCCAGTGAGATTGAGGGATTCGAGGTGCAGCTCGGAGAATATGAGCGGTTTGAATTTTATGAGCATGCCAAGAAAGCCTACGCAATTATACAGACGGGCGAGGAACGGCAATATGGCAATTTTATGCTGCGTAAGGGTGTTGTGCTGAATTAAAGCATTTGTAGAATTATGGAGCTTGCAATGTGATAGAGAGAAGGTGCGGTATGAGCATAGAGGAAATGGGATATTTCACGGATCGTGCAGTGCGTTCAGACCGCATTATCTATACACCGACTCTATTTGCAAAAGAAGCACTGTTATATTTGCAAGAGGTTGGTTCGCTGCAGGCATTGAAGCCACATCAAAGTCATAGAGAATCGCTGGACTCTTTTTTGTTTTTTGTCGTAAAGAATGGTCGGGGAGAATTGCAGTTTCGCGGACAAAAATATTCGCTTTCTGTGGGGGACTGTGTGTTTATTGATTGCAGACATCCGTATTACCATAGAAGTTCTAAGGATGATCCATGGTCTCTAAAATGGATGCATTTTAATGGCAGTATGGCAGCCACTATTTATGATAAGTATTTATCCCGAGGCGGAGAAAATGTCTTTCCTTCTAGCCGGATCGATCAATATATGGATGTGATTGATGCGGTATATCGCGTAGCAGATTCGGAAGATTATATTCGTGATATGCGGATTAATGGGTATCTGCAGAATTTTTTGACATTGTTAATGGAGGAAACATATCATCCGGAGCAGGAAATTGGTGGAGCAAAGCAGGAAAGTATTCATCTTGTAAAAGAATATTTGGAATCGCATTATGAGGATAAGGTGACATTAGATGATCTGTCGCAACGTTTTTACATCAATAAGTATTATTTGACGAAGCTGTTTAAGCAGACCTATGGTGTTACGGTGAATTCGTATTTGCTGCAGATTCGTATTACGCGTGCAAAGCAGCTGCTGCGATTTACGGATCTGTCAGTGGAGATGATCGGGGAGAAGTGCGGGATATCGGATCCCAATTATTTTAATCGGGCATTTAAGAAGATAGAAGGATTGACACCGAGAAGATATCGGATGATGTGGTGAGAAATGGCTGTTTTTTAACATATAGATTGTAACGGAAACTTGGCATTGACATTAGACGATGACGCAGTTAAGATAATCTTAAGTACAAAGGGAACAATGGACGATGTGAGTCCCGAAATGAAACGGATTTTGGATTATATTGATGGAAAAGGTGCGTCGGACAAATTTACAGAGGAGCTGGAGGAAGCAGTGTGTTCGGCCCGCCAAAACGAGAGATGGAGGTTGGACTATATGACATTAGAATATGAATATCGTCAGCGTTACCTAGAGGGAAAGGAAGAAGGCCGTGAAGAAGGCTTAAGGAAAGGTGAAGAAACGGGAATAGCCAAAACAAGGGAACGAACGATTCAAAAGTTACATGAACGAGGTGAAAGTATCCAATTCATTGCGGATATTGTAGAATTGGACGAGGAAGAGGTAAAACGTGTGATAGATGCATTGAAACTTTAATGTGCAAAAACCAATATTGTGCTAAAAAGCGTAAAACATGCCAATATATTGTCTTGTTTTACGTTTTTTTTGTGCGTAAAATAACGCTTGTATTTATGAAATAAGAGCATAGCAATTTGTATCGGCGCACACAGGATACAAATGGTTATGCTGGAAAAACGTGTGCAGAATTGGAGTTTATTATATTATGAAAAAAGCGTTAATTACAGGAATTACAGGTCAGGATGGATCTTATTTGGCAGAGTTTTTGTTAGAAAAGGGATATGAGGTACATGGTATTACAAGACGAGCTTCAATCTCCAATACATCACGTATTGACCATTTGTTAGAAAAGAATGCTATTACATTGCATGATGGAGATTTGTCTGATTCTTCTTCATTGGTTCGTATCATTGGATTAATTCAGCCGGATGAAATATATAATCTGGCTGCACAGTCGCATGTGCAGGTGTCGTTTGATGTCCCGGAATATTCCGGCGATGTTGATGCGATCGGTGTACTTCGTATTTTGGAAGCTGTCCGTATTTTGGGACTAACGCAGAAAACTAAGATTTATCAGGCATCTACATCTGAATTATTTGGTAAGGTGGAAGAAGTGCCACAGAGAGAGACAACACCATTTCATCCATACAGCCCATATGCGGTTGCGAAACAGTATGGCTTTTGGATTGTAAAAGAGTATCGTGAAGCATATAACATGTTTGCAGTGAATGGCATTTTGTTTAATCATGAATCGGAGCGTCGTGGTGAAAATTTTGTAACCCGCAAGATTACGTTAGCAGCAGGACGTATCGCTGAGGGATTACAGGATCATTTGGAACTGGGCAACATGGATTCCCTGCGCGACTGGGGATATGCGAGAGATTATGTAGAATGTATGTGGATGATCTTGCAGCATGATACTCCGGAAGATTTTGTAATTGCAACGGGAGAGCAGCATACGGTTCGCGACTTTACGGAAAAGGCGTTTGCAGCAAATGGAATGCAGATCCGTTGGGAAGGTGAAGGCGTGGATGAAAAGGGATACGATGCAGAGACCGGCAAGCTGTTAGTCAGCGTCAATCCGCAGTGGTTCCGTCCAACTGATGTAGATAATCTTTGGGGAGATCCCACGAAGGCAAAGACAGTACTTGGATGGAATCCACAGAAAACAAGTTATGAAGAACTGGTTCGTATCATGGCAGAACATGACCGTATGTTAGCGAAGAGAGAACGTGCGGTGACAAAAGCAGATGCATAGTGATGTAAAGAAAGGACAGATGATCGAAATGATGGAAAAAGATGCCAAAATATACGTTGCAGGGCACCGGGGGATGGTTGGGTCTGCAATAGTCAGAGAGTTGGAAAGACAGGGATATACGAATATTGTTACTCGTACTCATACAGAGCTTGATCTGTGCAGACAGGATGCAGTGGAAGCATTTTTTGCACAGGAAAAGCCAGAGTATGTATTTTTAGCAGCAGCTAAAGTTGGCGGCATTGTGGCGAACCAAAATGCACTTGCAGATTTTATGTATGATAATATGATCTTGGAGATGAATGTGATTCATTCTGCATGGAAGAACGGTTGTAAGAAACTTGAGTTTTTAGGGTCTTCCTGTATTTATCCGCGAATGGCACCACAGCCAATGAAAGAGAGCTGCCTGCTTACTTCAGAATTAGAGAAGACGAATGAGGCGTATGCACTAGCTAAAATTTCCGGGTTGAAATATTGTGAGTTTTTGAATAAACAGTATGGGACGGATTACATTTCGGTGATGCCGACCAATTTGTATGGACCAAATGATAATTATCATCCGACACACAGCCATGTGCTTCCGGCGTTGATCCGCCGTTTTCATGAGGCGAAAGAGAGTGGAGCAACTGAAGTGACTTGCTGGGGGGATGGCTCTCCACTTCGTGAATTTTTGTATGTAGATGATCTGGCCAATCTATGTGTGTTCTTAATGAACAATTATAGTGGTGATGAGACGGTCAATGCGGGAACAGGTAAGGAATTAACGATTAAGGAATTGACAGAATTAGTGGCTAAGGTGATTGGATTCAATGGAGAGATCAAGTGGGATAGTTCGAAACCAAATGGTACACCGCGTAAACTTCTTGATGTTAGTAAAGCTGAGAAGCTTGGATGGACATATAAGACGGAATTAGAGGATGGAATTCGGTTATCGTATGAGGACTTTTTGAATAATCCGATGAGAGCAGAGCGTTGATCATATAGAAGTGTTATTACAGTTGATTTACAAAGGACTCCCAATGTTGGGGGTAGAGTGATCGGTTGAATGCGAATTGTTGCGCTGAGAAAGGAATAGTTAGTTATTATGAATTTAGTATTATTATCTGGTGGATCCGGAAAGCGTCTTTGGCCGCTTTCGAATGATGTTCGTTCAAAACAATTTATTCCATTTTTGAAAACGGAAAATGGATATGAATCAATGGTACAGCGTGTATATCGTCAGATTAAGTTGGTGGACGAAAATGCGGAAGTAACAATCGCAACGTCTAAGACGCAGGTTTCCTCGATACACAATCAGTTGGGCGAAGATGTAGGGATCAGTGTTGAACCGTGCCGCCGTGATACGTTTCCGGCGATTGTGTTGGCTGCCGCTTATTTGAAAGATGTTCGAGGAGTTGGGCTAGAGGAATCGGTTGTGGTTTGTCCGGTAGATCCATATGTTAATGATGATTATTTTGAAGCATTAAAGCGTCTGGGAGAATTAGCAGAAACGGAAGAGGCTAATCTGGTTTTAATGGGAATTGAACCGACGTATCCGAGTGAAAAATATGGATACATTATTCCGACATCAACGCAATCAGTAAGTGATGTATCTGTATTTAAGGAAAAGCCAACGGAAGAAATTGCAAAAGGTTATATTGCACAAGGCGCATTGTGGAATGGTGGCGTTTTTGCATTTCGCTTAGGTCATGTCTTGGACAGAGCACATGAGTTGATTGATTTTACGGATTATGCGGACCTGTTTGATAAGTATGAAACTTTGGAAAAAATATCGTTTGACTATGCGGTAGTAGAGCATGAAAAAAACATTAAAGTAATGCGCTTTTCCGGTGCGTGGAATGATCTTGGAACATGGAATGCATTGACTGAGATCATGGAGGGAAATACGATCGGTGAGGCAATCTTTGATGAAACGACAGAGAACACATTTGTGATCAATGAGATGAATGTTCCGATCTTGTGTATGGGTACTAAGAATATTGTTGTGTCGGCGAGTGCGGAGGGGATTTTAGTATCAGATATTGAGCAGGCAGATCGAATTAAGCCATATGTGGATCAGATCGATCAGCAGATCATGTATGCTGAAAAGTCGTGGGGAAGCTACCGTGTCATTGATATTGAGGAAGAAAGTATTACGATAAAGGTAACGTTAAATCCGGGACACAGCATGAATTATCATAGTCACGAGCACAGGGATGAGGTGTGGACAATTCTTTCCGGTGAGGGACGAACAATTGTGGATGGAATGGAACAGAGTGTCCGGGCAGGAGATGTTATTACGATGTCTGCAGGATGTCGTCATACTATTATTGCTAAGACAGAACTACAGGTGATGGAAGTACAGCTTGGTAAGGAAATCAATGTGCATGATAAGAAGGTGTACGAATTGCCGGCAACAAGGTAAGGCATAGTGCGGAGGATGAACATGGATAGAAAGCCGTTTTTATTGAAACCTGCCGCTAAGGATTATTTATGGGGTGGCAGTAGATTAAATGATGATTTTTCGAAAAATATTAATATGCAGCCGCTGGCGGAGACATGGGAATGCTCGACACATCCGGATGGACCAAGTGTTATTGCAAGTGGTGAGTTTGAGGGAATGGAACTTGCAGAACTTTTGAGACGTTTTCCGGAATTTATCGGAGAACATCCGAGGAGTAATCCGTATCTTGAGGCAGGTGAACTTCCTATTTTGATCAAGTTTATTGATGCGAAGAAGGATCTTTCTGTGCAGGTGCACCCGGATGATGAATATGCAAGAAACAAGGAGGGGGAACTCTTTGGCAAAACAGAAATGTGGTATGTTTTGGATGCGGCTAAAGATGCAAAACTTGTGTATGGCTTTTATCATGATATGGATAAGAAAAAATTACGTCACAGCATAGAGAATGGAACAGTGGAAAAATACTTACAGAAAGTGCCGGTGCATAGAGATGATGTATTTTTTATTGAGGCAGGAACGGTGCACGCGATCGGCGCAGGAGCACTGATCGCGGAAATTCAGGAAAATTCGAATCTGACGTATCGCTTATATGATTATAATCGTCGTGATAAGCAGGGAAAGCTGAGAGAATTACACGTCGATAAAGCACTTGATGTTGTCGATCTGCGGCGAAGTTCGGAACCAAGACAACCGCTCCGAGTATTAAAGTATCAAAGAGGCTGGGCGAGTGAACTATTATGCCGGTGTCAATATTTTCAGGTTGAGCGTATGCTGCTTAACACGGAATCATGTCGTGAAATGGCAGATTTTTACACAGATAAAAATTCATTTCAGGTATTATTATGCACGTCAGGATGTGGTTTACTGCTTTATGGCGGATCAGGAGTGTTGCAGTTTTTTAAGGGGGATTGTATATTTGTACCCGCTGGTTCGGTGCCGCTCAAGATTCATGGTAGTGCGCAGATGTTGAAAGTGACGTGTTAAATGATCAGATTGACATAGTAAATGTTTGCTAAATGTGACAAAATTAAATGAATATGCGACAATTGCAAAATATTATCTTCAAAATGGTGAAGAGTGTGTAGTTGTTGGAAAGGTTTGGTAAAGAGCATGAAAGAGACGATACAAAAAGAATATTTAAGGTGGAAGACATTAGCAGATGATCAGGATGTGGCTGCAGAATTACAAAGTATGGACGGCAATGAAGAGCAGATCGAGGATGCATTCTATCGTAATTTGGCATTTGGAACCGGAGGATTGCGCGGAGTAATTGGTGCCGGAACAAATCGAATGAATATTTATACTGTGGCAAAGGCGTCTCAAGGTTTGGCAGATTATGTAAATAAGCAGTTTGCACCGAACAAGAGAAGTATTGCGATCAGTTATGATTCGAGAATCAAATCAGACGTATTTGCAAGGATTGCTGCAGGAGTTTTTGCGGCAAACGGAATCCAATCTTATATTTATAAAGAACTTATGCCTACGCCTTGTTTGTCCTATGCTGTGAGGGCACTTCATTGTGCTGCTGGTATTATGGTAACAGCGTCTCATAATCCGTCGAAGTATAACGGATACAAAGTATATGGGGCAGATGGCTGTCAGATTACAACAAAGGCAGCAGATGCTATTTTAGCAGAGATAGAAAAGTTAGATTTGTTTGATGATGTGAAAAGAGTATCCTTTAAAGAGGCGTTAAACGTTAATAATGTGTCCTATATTTCGGACAGAGTGTATGATGACTTTATCGAAGAAGTGAAAAAACAATCATTACTATCGGACGATCTTGCCATTAATAAAGATGTTTCTATTGTATATACGCCATTGAACGGGACGGGGTTAAAACCGGTTTTACGAGCATTAAAAGAATCTGGTTATACAAATATTACTGTAGTAAAAGAGCAGGAGCAGCCGGATGGATATTTCACAACTTGCCCATATCCAAATCCGGAAATTAAAGAAGCAATGGAACTGGGAATAGCATATGCTAAGAAGTGCAATGCAGATTTGTTACTTGCGACTGATCCTGATTGCGACCGTGTTGGTATTGCAGTTAAAAATAAGCAGGGAGAACATGTATTAGTAACCGGCAATGAAGTGGGAATGTTGTTGTTAGATTATATTTGTAGCAGACGAATTGCGATGGAGACGATGCCGGAGGATCCGGTTGCGGTAAAAACAATAGTTACCATTGATATGGCAGAAAGAATAGCAGAACATTATGGTGTCAAAGTAATTAATGTTTTAACCGGTTTTAAGTTTATTGGCGAACAGATTGGTTTGCTGGAAAAACAAGGGAAGGAAGACTCATATATCTTTGGCTTTGAAGAAAGTTATGGGTATCTGTCGGGGGGATATGTCCGTGATAAAGATGCGGTGAATGGAGCATTTTTAATTTGCGAAATGTTTGCATATTATGCTGCTTTAGGCATTAGTTTATTGGATAAATTAAACGAATTATACGTGCAGTATGGATATTGTCTTAATACCTTGCATTCCTATGAATTTGATGGTGCTGCGGGATTTGATAAGATGCAGAGGATCATGGCTGATTTTCGTGCCGGAATAACTTCATTTGCCGGTAAAAAAGTGATAAAATGCAATGACTATAAAGAAGGCGTTGATGGATTACCAAAGTCAGATGTATTGAAATATTTCCTAGAGGACCATTGTTCTGTTGTTGTGCGTCCTTCGGGGACGGAACCTAAGTTAAAAACATATATTTCGGTGAGTGCTGAGAACCGTGAGAAAGCAGTCATGGTAGAGCAGAACATTGCGTGTGAATTGGAGCGAAAGATAAAATAAATTATGTCAATGCTGCATTGACATTAGACGATAACGTAGTTAAGATAATCTTATTTTAGCTTATATTAATGGAAAAGGTGCGTGGGACTATGAAAGAGCAACACATCCATAAGTCGGGTCGGCCGCTCAAGAAACCAAATTATGATGCGGCGGCCATTTTACAGGACACGGTGGAGCAGGCTGTTAGATATTATACGATTTCTGGCGATAAGAGGGCAGGAGATGCAAAGCATCGATCTTTAGCTGAGATCGGACGCTTAATGGAGATGAATCCTATTAAAGTGCGCAAGCTATTGATCACGGCAGGGGTATATGAGAGTGACATCGCAGATCATGTAAATGCCGTGTTTGCGAAGCATCGTGCCAAGCTATCGTACAAAGAAGCATTAAAACAGACCTGCATGGAAACAGGTCTGTCTAGAGCTTCTGTAAATTCTTATCTCCCTTATGAGAAAGGGATTTATATGCCGGAGGATTGTTCACCGGATGAAATTAGTGTTGGAGCAGAGCGGATAAGACGGTTTCGCAGGAAAAATGCTACTCCGTAAATTTACGTTCCACATGCCATAGCGTTACGCCACAGATAATTCCGGCGATGACGATGGAAATAAAGTCTGCGACGGATTGTGCATAGATCACACCGTTTAACTGGAATAATTTATTCAGGATAAAGAGCATTGGGATGAAGGCAAGTCCCTGACGGCATACCGTAAGCAAAAGAGATTGCAAAGCTTTTCCCATTCCCTGCAAGGTATTGATACATAAGAACAAAATACCGATAACAGGGCCGGAAAGCTGTAGTGCGATCATCATTTTGATGCCAGAAGTGACAACTTCCTGATCGTTGATAAATGCATGAATGATCGGCTCGCGGGCGATCACCATTAGGAGCGTGAGTACAGTACCCATAATGACGGCGCACAGCCCAGTGAAAAAGAATATTTTTTTCAGGCGTTTTACATTTCTGGCACCGTAGTTATAACCGATGAGAGGCTGAATACCAGCGCAGAGTCCGATCTGCAGCAAGATAACGATCATGTTTGCTTTCATGGCGATGCCCATGGCGGCTACAGGTGTGTCTCCATAGCTGATCAATACGTTATTTAATAGGATGTTAGCGCAGCTCATCAAAATATTATTGAGAGATGCCGGGATCCCAATGGAAAAGACGCTGGATGCAATACGGTTTTTCCATTGAAAGTCGCTTGGCTTTATGGAAAGGGCAGTGCCTTTTTTGTGCAACAGATAGTGAAGATAGAAAATACAAGCTGCTACATTGCCAAGTACAGTAGCGACAGCTGCTCCGGATACACCCCAGCCAAGCCATAAGATCATAATGGGATCCAAAATAATATTGGTGATGGTACCGATCAGATTTCCGATCATGGATTCTTTGGCTGCTCCTTCACCGCGGACAATATTACCGTAAGCAGTGCCAAACATGACAAAAGGGGCACCGATCGCAACGAAAGTAAGATATTGTCTTGCATAATCAATGGTTGCCGGACTGGCACCGATCATTTTGAGAATACCATCCATAAAGAGGATGAATATTAGTGTCATCAGTATTCCAACGCCCAGAGAACCATAGCAGCAAAAGGCAGAAATGTGTCTCGCACGCTGCTCATTTTTTTCGCCAAGTGCACGTGAGATCGCGGAACTTCCGCCGATCCCGAAGAGATTGCCGAGCGCCATAAACACCATAAATACAGGTGTGGCAAGAGAGACTGCAGCCACCTGCATGGCATCACCGGTCTGACCGATAAAAAAGGTATCAGCCATATTATAAATAACAACTACCAGCATTGTGACGATCGTTGGAATAGCCATAAGTGCCACCGCCCTTGGGACAGATGCTTTTTCAAATAAATCTCGGTTTGAATTCATAGCAATATTTACCTCCTGCGTTTGTGTATAATTCATCGTTATCAAAATGATTTTCTGATCGTATTTGAATGTCTTTCATCATGATCAAAATGATTTCGACGTACCTCATGTTGTACCATGTAAAATGCAACTTTTCTATTTTACGCCACTTTTCGCCAAAATGCAAGTCGATACACTACTCCACATCACATTTTTCTTAATTGCTCAAACTTCGCACATCAAAAATTATCATGTTGTCACATATTGCTTATTATGTCAGTAAAATAATAGCTATTTTGCAGCCAACAAGGTAAATTATCCTGCCATCAAAAAAACTAAA
>ERZ791641.896-NODE-896-length-18608-cov-2.504986_pt1 | contig 18608 bp, 20 predicted proteins | sample MGYA00510055_ERZ791641 | MGnify/ENA primary metagenome ERZ791641 (study PRJEB30046, sample SAMN00715226) | human gut metagenome | study: EMG produced TPA metagenomics assembly of the A metagenome-wide association study of gut microbiota in type 2... | reverse complement strand
TACAGTCCGGAAGATTGCAAGGTCGTTACCTCAAATCTGCCATTACGATTCATCCGGCCAAAACCGCCGTGGATCTCGCACATCCACTTGAGCATCATTAATCCGGTGCAATTGTCTCCCGATGGCTGCAGACTCTTGCTGATGATCATGTCATCGTTGATTAATGACTGCTCTTCATACGGGATCCCTAAGTGCTGCAACAATGATTCGCGCATTGCTTTAAGCGTGGTCGTCCCATAGTTTTTCACTATTACCGTGATCTCGGTGCCATTATCATCGGTCTTGGTGACCGCGTTCGATGAGATCACCGGAAATAATCCCTCATACCAATCAGATATACTAGCAGAAGCATTGTGCATCGCATCATATGCCACAACTCTCTTATAGTCCCTATCATCCACCATTCCTACAGAATAAACACGATACTTTCCCATTGGGATCTCTGCCACAGCATTGCCTTCTTCGTCCACTGTCTCCAACGTAGATATAAACTCCATACCACTAAGATCATTCTGCAAGATCTCTGACACCTCAAATTCGCACGAAGATGCAATGCAGCCACCAAGCGTTAAATCTTCATTACTGCAAATACTCTCTTCAATATTCACAGATTCTGTGTGGATTGTTTCATTATCGATCGTTAAATCAAGATCCGGAAAATACATTTTGTATCGATTAAAATACCCCTGTGAGTAGAACGCTCTTTTTTGCTGTTCAGTCAATTCAATCATTACAATCATCCTCCTAATGCTCAATCAATGCCAAACGGATCGGCAAATACATTGGTGCTCCGTGATACAACCCGCCATATTGAAACTGTACATCAGGCATGTAGAACTTACCCGTGGAGTAATCATCTTCCCAGTCGTTGTAGTACCTTGCACGAATAGTTCGAGAAGAGTAGTCACCATCCCCCTGCTTATACCCCTTTCGTATTGCCAAGATCAATTTACATTTATCCTCATAAGTCAAATATGGCGTGTTCCACTCAATCTTTGTACGACTGTGTTTCAACACCTTACGCTTCAAATAGCCGTCACCATTTACGTAAGAATCAAGATCCTGCATCTGATTAGGTGTAATAGTCAACGCACCATTAGGCTGTATGTATTTGTACGATAGCTTCTGATAGGTATAGCCACTACTTTTGCTATAATCTATCGGCAAAGCAAGCAATCCCTTAGATGCGGAATAAGCCATGATTCAACCACCCTCCTTATTTTGCACACAAAAAAGACACCCACCATTTGGTGAGTGCCTTAAATCTCTGATAACAATATAACATGACTAAAATGTGAATTGTGTGAAAATCTTTTCAGCATAACATTGCCCATATTTCAGCAATAATATGTCTTACATATGCTACAAATGCACTAAATAATTGTGGTATAGGTATATATTTATTTATTATATTAACAATTATAGTCGTAACAAGCCCCGATATGATAATGCATATAAAGTTTTTCAACCTGTAAATAGGTTTTTTTTCCTTTTCATCTGATTCTTTATAATCTCTTACAATTTTAAATTCTTTTACATTTATGTCCTTAAGCTCGTCCATCTGATATAAAATCTGATCCTTTCCTTCTATTAAATCATCTATCTTGGCATGCAAAATATAACTTTTTTCCCTGTCAACATTGAGATCAGAATCTTCTACCATCTCCTTTTCAAATGTAATATACTCTTGCGTTCTATCACAAATCTCCCACAATGTTGGTATGGAAATATAGCCCAAATTGTCTTTTATATATCTAATAGGTATCTTGTGTACTGTATCACATGCGCACAATGATATATATCTCTTTCCACTAACTTCGCACTCAAAATAAAGAGCATTTTTATGTTTTGCTTCTCTAGGCAATGCTCCCATCAAAACGCCATATACAAACTCTTCATTACATTGTATCACTATCACCGGTCTATGATCCAATAAAGCATCGTTATATTTTTTCCAAGCCTTTGAAACCTTATATATTCCTCCTCTGATTACTTTCATTATATCTCCTCCATTATGTATCTCTTTCGACACTATATTGTTCTATAGAATTAAAATCAAAAAAACATATAGTATAACACTATATGATTATACCCTATACAATATAGCGTTACCAATATAAGTACTTTCTGATTTATCCATATAGCATCAGTAATGATTAATCAATAACTGAATTCTCTTTATTTTCTCTAAATGTCATTTTTAGAATTCAGACATTTAGTCCTATTATGTATCTCATTCATTATCGTCGTATCAAAAAACATTCTAAACAATATAAAAATGTCATATTGGCTATTAAAACACTTCATTTAATAACTTTTCTACAACCATCTTTTCCTCTTCAAAAATTTTCTAATCTATGTAACTTATTTCACAACAACAATGCAGGTTGCCTTGCATCCACTTTTCATTGTTACAGTAACTTTGGCTTTTCCTTTTTTCATTGCCGTTATTCTTCCGCTTTTCCTACTTATCTTAACAACCTTTTTATTTGTTGAAACCCAAGACCTGATTTTATCTTGCTTGTGTTTCTTTTTGATTTTTATTATTACATGTGTCCCTCTTCTAATCTTTATTTTTCTTTTTTTCAATGTAACGCTCGATTTTAATTTTTTCCCATATTTATCATCTACATTTCCACATACATTGCATGTTCTTTGATAATATGCTTCATTAAAAATTGTAGCCTTTGATTTGCACACCCAATTTCCATAACGATGACCTAAAGCTGGTATCTCCTCTTCAGAAGTTTTATATCCACATTTTACACAATATAGACATTTATACCCACATTCTTCGCATGTCGGCTTATCCGTGATCATCATCTCATCTGCATATGTATGATGCCCCGCAGCATATATGATTTCCCTTTTACTGGATTTAGCGTCACATCTGGTACAATAGACTAATTTATATCCGTTTGTAACACAAGTCGGTTCTTTAGCAACAACCTTTTTTTGATAATCATGCCCTAATTTTTTTATCTTTTCGGATTCTTCTCTTTGACATACTTCACATTTTTTTACTATTTTGCCATCCTTTGTACAAGTAGCAGCATATACAACTTCAGGTCCATATGAATGTCCCGTTGCCGGTATTAACTCTTTTTTCGTTGCTCCACAATTTTCACATGTAAATTGCTTTTCCCCATTCTGCGTACAAGTCGGCTGTCGTTTGATAACTTCATCAATGTAGTTATGTCTTTCATATACCTGAACTTCTCTCTTTATAGTAGTTTCGCCATTAACTAACAATGTAATTTCATGAACACCCATTGTACCAAACTTAAAGACATAACTTTTAGAATAATATTTCAAATCACCTATAGAAACTGATGAGTATCCACTATATGAAAAGGTAACTGAATCATCACAAAGAAAATCGATCTCATCACTTTCAACACATTTAACCGATAGTGACAGTTCACCATCCACACATGCTTTTAATTCATTATTTTCTGCAGCGCATGCACTCCGCACATTAATAATCATACATAGATACGCAAGACATATTATACTTGCTATTTTTAATTTTCTCACACCATTTTCACCTAAAATCATAACTTCTCCCTCCGTAAAATAGATTTTGCCATATTGTACCACACCGCGATACAATATGGCAAATATTTCTAGATATACAGCGGCTTTCCGAATCGATTTTTATAATCAGTATTCGCCTTGGTGGTTATACGCACGATATCTCCATCTGATACGCCCTCCACATACAAAGGTTGTCCACTTGATCCATTACCCATAGAGTTGATAGCATTGCATACTTGAGTAAGCACAGGATTAAGAGCATTAAATACGCCATCTGACACGGATTGTACAATTTGATTGTTGTTGGCTACAGCAGTCTTATTTCCAATCGTACCTACAAGCTCCGGTCCTTTCTCTCGTGCCAAAAAGTACTGGCCCTGCTCCGGGAATCCACCCGTGGCAAATTTAGGCATTGCTATCGTTTTTAAGTTAAAACCAAAATCTTTACCTCCAATTTTAGGAACCCACTTAGGAATCGAAACCTTGATCTTATTGATCGCACCGATAATATACTTATTGATCCAATCAATGATCAATTTTATTCCACTTTTCACAGCATCCGTAATGAGACTGACTGAAATTTTCTTATCAGTCAAGCTATCCCAAGCTTTTTTGACTTTATTAAATGCTTTCGTACCTTCCTGCTTGAGAGTCTGGGTTACTTCTCTGTCCTTGATTTTATTCCAAATCCTAGACACCTTTTCGATTGCGCTCTTACCTTTCTCCTTCAAGGTCTTTGTTGCCTGTCCAGATTTGATAGCATCCCAAGACTTCTTCGCCTTATCAATGATATCCTTACCTGTCTGCGCAAGTGTCTTAACAGCTTTGCTATCCTTAATGGCCGTCCAACTGGATTTAAGTGCTGCTAATGCCCCTGCTGCCTTTTCCTTGGCATCTGCTGTCAATGTAGATACTTTGTCCTTAATAGCGTTCCAAGCACCTTTTACCTTGTCCAACGCCCCATCTACTTTTTCCTGTACGGCAGCTTTAAGAGTCACATACTTATCACCCCACCAAGCCTTAACACCGTTCCACCAACCGGAAATACTCTTTTTCCAATCTCCAAAAGTTGTTTTAATCGCTAATGCCTTATTTCCCCACCAATCCTGCACATCTACCCACCAATCAGCAAACGCTGACCAGAAATCCGACCAATCATCATCGGTAAAATGAATAAAATCTGAAAACTTCCAATCAACCTGATATTGTTTCATATCTTCAGAAACAAGTTCATCGCCGATGGATTTTCCAATCTTTGCACCAATACCAACCGCCGCTACTGCTGCTACAAGCGTTGTTGCCACTGTTGCCGCTGTTGCCGCTGCGCCTGCGGTCGCTAGCCCAGAAAGACTTCCTGTCATAAGCGCTGGAACTTGTGCAAAGGCAGTTGTAATTCCAGTTCCAATTGCACTTGCGATTCCACTCACTGTAGCTGTTTCAGCTCCAACTGCAGTTGCAATTTTACCCATTATTTTCCCCGCCAATGGCTTGACATAATTCATTCCGAAGTCCTTCACTTTGCCTAATGCTATTTCTATAGCACCTTTTATTTTGCCGCCTAATACTGTTAATGCTGTCTCATCTTTTTCTAAGGAAATACCAAGCACTTTCAATATTTTAGTTGCTGCCTTCTCCATTGATTTTGTGGTAAGCGTTGAAAGCTTAATAAAACCTAACGCAGTAACAATTGCTGTTTCGACTGGAGATTGTGCAAAAGCACCTTTTATCGCTTCCGCAAGTGCCCCTAATATTTTTATGGCAACATCCCCAAGATTCCACACAATTCCTTTAAAATCAATAGAACCAATTGCAGTTGCAATTGCTTGCCCCACACTATCCCACTTCACAGTACTCAGTGCCGTTGAGATGGATGTAAGGATTCCAGAAATCCCCCCAGAAATAGTCTGACCAAGCTCCTGCCAACCATTTAATCCAGTTTTTTTGTTGACTTTATTCATGACAGCAAACGCATCATTAATCCCCTGTCCCAAGGCAGTGCCAAGACTACTGAAATGAAATGTTTTTATAGCTCCGAAAGCCAGTTCAATAGCTGCTCTTATTTTGGTGGCCGTGCCCTTGAGATACGATTGAATAACACCGGTATCGATCCAAGCATTAAGTGTTGTGGCAATAGCTTTGCCAAGATTCAACCAATTTACTGTCGAAAAGAATGTTGTTTCTGCTTCAATTGCCGCTTTCATGGATTTTCCAATAGCACTACCAAGTCCTGCCCAATCAAGTTTAGCTACAAACCCATTGATAGCAGTTGCAAGCAATTTGGCAACCTTTTTCGCCCCTTTTGCAAACTGGTCCACATTGTCGTTGACCCATGAAATCCCCTTATTGAGCCAGCCAGCAATGGCAGAGCCAATGTCTGTACCATTCCCCGACTTCCAAGCTTTTTTAAATAACTTAGTCAACTTATCGGCAAATTTTTCTGCATCATTAGTCATATTTTTATAAGCCTTATCCCAAACAGTCTTGTAATCAGCTAAAGCATTAGACAATTGACTGGTAAGATCGATAGGCTTACTATTCTTATCATCATCCTTTTTTGTATTATCAGAATTAGTATTGATCACATTAAGCTCGTCAAATCCCATGAGCTGCTTGGACAGTTTCTTAACAGAATCTGATGTATCATCAACGGCATCCTTAGCATCGTCAGCAGAATCTTCCAGTCCATCAAAAGCATCTGAATAGCCACCCCCGGAAGAGCCAATCACTTTACTTAAATCGACTCCAAGCATGGATGCTGTCCACTCAAAAAGTCTGCGAATGGCAATAACCAGTCCATTGATATATGGCAGTATCTTTGCCACTGCAGGCAACACTATAGCACCTATTGTTCTCGATAACGATCTAAAATTATTATTCAATAAGCGTAACTGATTTGATGGCGAATTAATGGTTTTTGCAAGGTCTCCCCATGATACCTTGGATTGATCCAAAATAGCCAACATACGAAGCTGCATTTTTTCCGACTGTGACATAGCCGAAACATTCTTTTTGATTCCGTTTGCAAGAGCATACTGTTTTAATGTTGCATTTGATGTATCAATACCAAACTTATACAATGCCCTAGACTGCCCCAGTAATCCCGATGAAAAGTTATTCATAACTGTATCCATATCAAGATTTTTGAAAGAAGACATATCTCCGGCAAGCATAGATAAAGCTTCGGATGTTACCACAGATGCTTCTCCTGTCATTCCAACTGAATTTGTCACCTGCGCTACACTGGCAGCATAGTTGGTCATTTGTGTCGGATCCAGTCCAAGATTCTTTTTTCCAAGATCAGACAAAGTTCCATCGTTTTCAATCTGAAACCCGGTCATTTTCCCCATTGTTTGCGTCAAACGATTTTTAAAGGATTCTCCGTATTCCTCTGCATTTTGGTAACCATATTTCTTGTATTCCTTGCCCCATTCAGAAGCAATCTTCCCCATTGTGGTATCAAAATAATTAAATTCTTCAATGTAATCCATGGATGATTCTACGGCACCACGCAAAAATTCACCAATCCCTCGAAGAGAGCGGAATCCAACATACAGCTTAGCCAATTTGCTGATCAGATTTCCCGTAGAGCTAGTAGTCCCATGAAAGATTGGGATCAACGCTTTGAGACGACTTCCAAACGCAGACACAGCATTTCCACGCAATGAGAACATAAGATTTCTCAACTTACTACCAAAACTAGATGCAGAATTTCCTGCCTGTTGAGATTCTGTCCAAATAGAATGAAACCCCTGTTTCACTCTATCGAATGTACTAAGACTCTGTTCACCTCCAACAGATTCTTTCAAATCTGCCTTATACTTTTTCAAGGCACCATCGGTCTTTAAGATTTCCTTGTAAGTATTATCAAAAGCCTTGTCACCAAATCCAAAACCATCTGCTTTAAGTTGTTTGAGATCTACTTTTAATTTCTGGAGTTTTACATCTAAGCTGTCCGTTGATTTAATATCTGTCTCTAATCCATTTGCCCTCTCATTTAAGGCAGCTTTGTATACTTTGGCTTCTTTAACTACTTTCTGTAATGCCATATATGCCTCATCCCACTCATCAGTTCCTAAACTCTTCCCACTTTTTTCAATACTTGCAAGCTGAGCTTTCGCCTCTGCTATTTTTCCCGCAAAGCCTTGTACTGCACTTTCTGCACGATTCACCTGTTCTAGCGACTCTTTCAAAGACTCTGCCGAAGCATCTACCGAATATTTAGCACTTTTTGGCACACGTCCCGTATTTAGCATTGTTTTGGCCACAGCTTTTGTTTCGGAAAATCCGTTTCCAGCATCCGAGCGAATGATAGGAATGGATGCTAAATCCTGCACCTTGTGAGTTTTCATCTGTGAGATCTTCTGTTCCAATTCTGATAATTTATTCAAAGAAGCAGCTATATCATACTGTAAACTACGGAATGTTTTATTCTCTGGTGACGAATTTCCAACTGCTAACGCTTTCTGCTCTTTTTCACTTAATTGATCCAGTTTGTTGCGTAGTTTATCTGCCTCTTTCTCAATTTCTGACAAATTGTTAGATAATGCATTACCGGTACCTGCACTAGAAAATTCATTTGCCAAGGACTGGACAGATTTCTTTACATTCTGAATACCCTTACTATCAAATTTCAGTCCGGAGCCCAGTGCCTTTTGTGCCATTGATACAGATTCCTGCAAAGAGCCCGCTGACTTTTCCACAGATTGTGCTGTATTCTCCAACTTTCTAGCATCTGCTAACTTATCCAAGCCTTTTGCAAGTTTCGTAAAATCAGAAGTTTTCACGCCACTCAATGCCTGTGCTGCTTTGGTAAAATGGCTCATACCGCTCGCAAATGCGTTAAGTTCATTGGCATTAAGACCGCCCAATGTACGGCGTAACTCCATCATCTTCTTTACAAGCTTATCCAACTGTTCGTTGGCACTTCGAGCAGACGCATCTACCTTAATGTTCAAACTATCTATTGCTGCCATTCTGCACCTCCTACGGTAAAAGAAAAGAGAGCAACCCATATTGGGCTGCTCTCCACTTAATGCTCAAATAACTCTTTTTTACGCTTTGCTCTCCGCTGCTGTCCTTCCATGATTTGTAATTGCATGACCAAAGCTTCTCTAGCTTCTTTAATTTCTTGTTCAGTATAACCATCATGCTCTTGTCGTTCGGAGGATTCCTTGCTTTCTCCAACTTCAAAAAGCGGTTTCTCAGGGTATTTCCCTCCAAAGCAAGCATTGATGGCACGCATTGTGTACAGACCATTTCGCCACATTGCATCTTCCTTCTGCTGCAATCTCTCTTCGTATGCTTTACGAAATGCCGTCAGCTTGGTAGGATTCAGGTGCCAAAACAGGTCATACGGACAGCCATACAGCAAAGCTTTTGGCAGAAATTCTTCCCAAATCAGCTCTGAAAATCGTTTTCTTTGCCCTCCGCTCTCGCTTCCATTGCTGCTTTCTGCGCTTTGGTTGGCTTCTTCCGCTGATGATCCATCGGTTTCTTCGGCTGTTTCTTCTGTTTGCTCTTGACCAGACTCTCCATGTTCTCCAGAATGTCTTCCATTCCGGTTCGCTTGAAAAAACCATCTTTCTCCATCTGCTCTGCAATAGAAGTACAAAGAGCATAGTAAGATGTTGCTCTTTCATCTTCAGGATTTTCCTTGCAAAACTGTTTATACAAACATCTCGCATCTGCACGACTTGTAATTGTTCCGTCTCCATCTGGGCCCGTTCCGTGATTTTCCAGTAAACCAGCATAAAACATGTCAATTGCCATTCTTGGTAGATCTGAAAGACTCATCAGAAAATCCCTCACCTGCATCTCTTCCGAATGTTTACTGTCAATCTTTGCCGTCATCATACCGCCAAAAATATCCATTGCTGCATCAATACACTCATGACACTCTGCTGCTTCAAATGTATATTCCAAAATATACTCTTTACCATTCACTGTAATGTTCATATCAAATCTCTCCTTTTCTTTCTCATGAAAGGGGACACTGATTTGTCCCCCTCAAAAAAATATCATGTTGCTCTAGCAACTGCTTAGGCTGCCACTGGCTCAATAGATTCTCCAAGTCCATCGTACTCATTGATGACATTGGAAATCTGGATATCCAATTTACTACCAGGTTCTAAATCCGGCATAGGAATCTCTCCCGGTTCAAACTTAAGAAAATATGAACCAAAGCCGGGGATATAAATGTCTGCCCATGTAGCTTTTCCTGCCGCCTTACCTTCCAAAGATGCATCTAATAATGCATCCCAAGCCGTAACAAAATCTGTCGACCCGTTGAAGTTAAGATTCCAGTCTCCACCAGTATCACCAACACCAGCAATGTACTGTTTGATCTTATCCTCAAAACAGGATACATCGATCTTATCTTTAGTGACATTGATCCCGGCAATCTTGCTGCATCGCTTGATCCAAGTAAATGCCTTTGGCTTGGTTCCAGCTGTCTCCTCAACAGCCCATCCAAATTTCACTCCTATCGTAGATAAATCCATCTGCTTTTCCTCCTTTTTGGAAAACAAAAAGAACCCCGAAATCTCGGAGTCCTTTCATTTACTGTTTCTATCATAAAAAGATCAATGATCTTCTTATTCCATATTTATTTTTTACAACTCATCGCCGTCCCCTACAATCCTGCGAAATCTTGCAATGATCCGGAAATACTCCCGGTTATCTGGGTACGGACCAGCAATCAGATCATACCCCATGCTAAGCATCACATTTCCTGCCGCATCCATGATCTTTCTCGCTTCTGTCTGCGATCCATTTGGCGATGCTGCCGAATACGCATGTAACTCGATCGTGGATGTGATGTAGCACTGCGTATTCTGGAAGTCTCTGCCTGCTGTGGGTTCTCCAAGCGATTTGATATACAAACACGGAAACTGTGTCGGTGCACTGGATGAATCCGTAGAAGTCAGATACAACTTCCGATACGGTGCATCCGGATCTGTTTTCAGCCTCTGCATCATACGCTTATTAACCTTGTTCCATACGCTAAGCACCGGCAAACACCTCCCTCGCTATCTCCTCTATTCTTTCCCGCAGATCCATACCGGTCTGGTACAAAAAAGGACGGCTTGGCATTCCATTTGTCCAATGCCATTCGCCATCCTTAAAATAATACCAACCCATATCGCCATGCTGATTCACATCATATTTCCACCCCACAATGGAAGTATCCGGGTGCGGGGATTCCTGCCCTACGACGCCTGTACCAAACTCCACATATGCCGCCCACGGACAATCCGTGATCACAAGCCAGCTTGCACCATCCGGCACAGAACCACTGTACTCTGCACGAATGCTTGATAACAGCTCACCGCTGTAGATTGCATCAAAGTCCGCAATGTTCACTCTGGCGATCTCTACGCCAATCTCTGCCACACGCTGAGCAAGGATACGGCATTTATATGTAAGCTGTTCCTGGTATGCCTGCATTTGTTTTATGGCAGCATCAATGGAGGAGAGGCTGTCGTAGGTGAAATTTATTTGTGTTGGCATGATATTTCTCCTATATCTTTCCCATTCTCTTTGAGAATTTTCATCTGTTTTCTTCCCCAAAAATCATTTAATAAATATTTTTGAATTTCCAAAGACAAACGCACATGAAAATTCACTAAATAATCTAACTCTTCCGTAAATTCCTCCTTTGTATTGTAATTCCTTTTAACTGCCTCCATTAAATATTTAGTAAATTCTGAATATTGATTTAATTGCGGAAATACTAATATATAGTTATTTATAATAGCTACAACTTTGTATGCATCAACACCTATATCAATTATAAATTTCTGATATGGTTCTATCAATTCTAACGCGGAGTTAGCTAATCGGATTTCATTTCTAAAATCTTCTGCCCTATTCCCCATTTTAGTCAAATAAGTAGAAATGCTATTCCACACAGTTACTCTTAGTTCCATTTTCTTTGAAAATTTATTTAACTTAAATGTAAAAATCAAAGATAAAAATGCACCCATAAAAGTACCAAACATGGATGAAAGGCAATTACTATTCAGAAAATCTAAAAATTGTTTATACATTATGCTATTCTCTCCTTTCATTACCATTATACAGAAAAAAGAGATTCATTGAAATATTATTTTGCAACATTTAACTCAATGCTTTCCATAACTGCCCTCGCTTCAAGAACTGCAAGATAATCTGTCATTGCCTTAATCTGCATATTGTAGGTACTTCTAGGACAAGTAGGTTCAAATGATAATGTTTCATTATCCCACTGATCAAGCATTGTTTTCAGTCCCTTATATCTGATCGCAAGCTGATTATATTCAGCCTTGAATCGATCCTTATAATCGTTGCTGTTCATAAGGATTGCTGTTGATGGAAGTTTTGTACTGTCATACTCTCTATAAGCTTCCTCAAACTGTTTCTTAGGTGACCAGCTTTCATACCCATCGGAATACATTACCAAATATCCCTCATCCGCCGGATTTTCATCTTTTGGGATAGTCCAACCACGGTATTTATTGTAATCTCCTCTGTTCATGGGTCTTGCTTTAATCATCTTTGTACCAATATACTGTTTCACTATAAATCTCTCCTTTACCAATCCTCTAAATCACCACTCGAATCCCGCCCCGACTCTTCTGTAGTGTTCTCTGTCTCCTGTTCCATATCTTCCACAACACTTTGTGCAATCAGCTTCACAGCAATACGCAGACTTTGCATTCCATCCAACGGATGTGCCGCCACTTTATAATTTGCACTGGACGGATCAACAGAACCATCATCAAGATATAACGGCTCCTTTCCAATCCATAAAAGCGTTGTTTCCGTGATCGGCAACCCCATATCTGTACTACAGATAATGCGATCATAATCCACCGATGTTCCAAATGGATTCTCCTGTGCATTGCTCTGTCCCGTACTAAGGCTTGCCCGAAATGCCACTGGCTTCTTGTATCTGGCTTTACACTCCAGCACGTCATCGCCTACCGGCATCTGCTTATCATACAGCGCATAATACATTTTGCGCTTATTTCTCTTTAACTGCTTTCGCATAAACATCTCTCCCCATAATTGGTATCGCTCCCAGCCTCCACATAGATACCGCCCTGCTTGACATAAGGAGAGATTCTAAGGAATCGCCAAGCGTACCACTTAATTTTCTAATAGACCTGTGCAATCGGCACAACACCCGCAAAGACACTGTCTCTGCTTTCCCAGCTAACGGAAATTCCATTATCCGAATTGGACTTCTGGAACTCGCCGCCAATCATACCATAATCGTACATGGCTAAGTTCTTAATATTGGAAATGTAGTTCTGCAGATCATTGACCACATATTCCTCCGTGTAGCGTCCTGCATAATTGCGTTTCTGCTTTACCTCCCGCACAGCCCCCTTAATCTTTGATTGCAAGAGAAGAATATCCTGCTCAGATTCTACTTCCAATTCAATTTTCAATTCCGACAGAATCTCATTGATCAGCGTTTCTTCTGTCAGGACATCTTTCTCTTCATCAGCCATAATCTACTCCTTTTCTTCTGTGGCAGCCTTTGGCTTTCTGCCTGATTTCTTATCCTCTGCCACATTCTCAACAACCACATTTTCCTCTTTCAGCTGTTTCCATCCGCTGTTGATAAATGCCTCTAACTGCACCTTACTTTCAACCTCATTGGTCATTCCATCTTTTTCAACTTTGTACATATTTCCGCCTCCTACTCTACGCTCTTATGAACACCAATTGCACATGCCTTCTCTTTTAATACAAAAGCATCATATCTGACACGACCTTCTACAAGCCAACCAGAGATACCAGGTGCATCTGTATGGATCTTGTACTCTTGCAATTTAACTGGCGATGGCATAACGATCGCATTCGTAATGATAAAATCAACATTTTTAGGGAATCTATTCGTAGGAGCCTTAATAACAGGTACCCCATCAATATCACCTACAATGCCGGTAATTGCAATTTGTGTAGCCATATCACCTTTTTTGGTGAACGACTCATCCAGCTTAATCTTATTGTAGTATGCAGGTGTGCACAATACCACTCGTCCAAACTGTGGAGCTTCATTATCATCCAAAATGCCCTGCACTGCCAAAAACTCTTCATAAGCGTTTTCCTTAGTAGTCGCAAGCGTTTTTACATTTGCTACCGGTGCACCAGCAACCAATGTTGAAATACGATATGTATCTACTTCCGGAATGACAACCTCATCAATCTGACGGCGTAAAGCCTTTCCAGCTTCCATCACCATCATTGTGTCATCATAATTCTTGCGATCGATCGTAAAAGTAAAAGAACGATCCTGTTTAAGAGTCATTTCCTGAGTCTCGTTACCAAGTTCCTCCGGCGTACCATAACGATTTGTACCAGACAATGAATAATCATTCATTGCTGATGTTGGAATGGAATACACATTAACCGTGGATACTCCGATCCAGTCAAACTCACCGTTTACAATTCCATTAGTCAAGGAGCCTGTAGAAAATCTCTCATCTACATTCTGTGAATATTTGCTTGCATAATTTACTGCCATAATCATACCTCACTTTTCAAATCTTTGTTTACATGTTGAAACCTTTCAAAAAAGCATCTTCATCATCATCTGAGTTTCCAGCTGGTGGATTCGGCATAGACTTCATCCAATCAGCTTTCATTGTTTTTTCCTTTTCCTCGATAAAAGTCTGCTGAATATCGAAAAGCTCATCAGTGTCGTTATCACACTGTGCTGCCGCAGCCTTTGCAGCCAGATCCGCAGGATATCCAAGTGCAAGGAAATTCTTCTCAAACTTTGTAATTGTATTTTCACGAAGCAGCTTCTGAAACTGTTCCTCCCTCTCGGCTTCTTTCTCTGCCTTTTCCTGCAAAGCAATCTCCTCCGCAGTCTGCTTCTCACGCAACTGCTTTTTATAGCTTGCCGCTTCACTGGTTGCCTTGTCATTTGCCTTTTTCAGTTTTGCATTCTGCACCTTAAGCTGTGCCACCTGTTCTGCAAGACTGACATCGTTATCGCCAGCATCCGGATCATCTTTGTTTGATCCTTCGCCAGACTTTCCGCCTGTCGCAGATGTGTCTCCAGCATCACCGTCACCGCCTGCAGGAGGCTCTGCAAATAACTGTAAATTCATCGGGATAAACTCTTTCTTTCTCATATCACTACCTCATTTCTGCGTTTTCAGATCTTCTCTGATCATCATTGCGTTTTAAAATCTTCTCTGATTGTCCTGCATTGTCCGCGAAACTTGTATTGCGCTTTCTCTAGCGCACAACAAAAAGACGCTTATCTCTTTTACAAGATAAACGCCTTTAATTGACTATATTGTTTTTGTTCGGATTTCTCCTTATACAAAATATAACACATCCAAAATGTGAATTGTGTGAAATCTTTTTTCACTATACATACATTTGACAGTTGTTCCATATAATGATAGTATATCTATAAGATATCTTATAGAGGTTGCATGTACTCCACTGGGGGTGCGTTCAATCTCTATTTTTTCTTTCCATAACTCTCAAAATATGATCATCTTTTATGCCACTCCAATATTCCTATCCATTTGACGGAATACGGACAAGCTTTAGACCTATATAATCATTTCCAACTCCTCTTCAATGCAATCATGCAATTCATATTTTCCATCTCGTTTTACATCATCTTCGACAATATACCATGAATCACCTGAAATATTTGCATCTACTACAGTGCCTACTGCACCGCTTTTCTTTATCCTAACCTTATCACCAATATTATACATCTTACGCATCCTCCCTATATGCAGAAATCAATCTCGGAATTTTCTTATCCGAATTGTTGTCAATCTGCCAAGCCGTATTGAATCTTTTTTTCACATTAACACCAAGCAACATATGAACATTAAATGATGTACCATGCTGTGTGTTTCTCTTGCCCTCAACATTGTCAACATCAAAAGCTGCAATAATATCTTCTGCCAACTTCCGTGGATTTTGTGACGAATAACCAACCGAAACAAATTCATCATAGTGTTTTGCACCCGGTTTCAATAAATACATTACTATTTTGTTTCGTTGTATTATACACTTATCTGTAATAATATCATCTTCTAATTCTGTTTGCAATGAATGATTTTTTATATACTCCACCGAGCACCGGCAGTTCACAATCTCTTCCAAACCCGCTCCCAAAGAATCGTCCTTCGGATACATCATCATATATTTTCCCACACGAAACGGGCGGCTGATATCGACAACCTGTCCATCTACATCCGCATGATCTGCCCTGACTCTCTCATCCCGGTAGGACTTCCACCTCTTCTTAGTACAGCCATTTTTCACAGCAGTAATGTATTCATCCCCATTCAAAATTGCATTAGCTTCATTCTCCGCTACATTGGTGGCTCGATCCATAGATACTGCATAGGGATCTCGTGGTTGATTCGCCTTACTATCAGCCAATAATCCACCTTTTTGCCCCTTTAAGGTGGTATCTACAATGCTGTCGCACACTTTTCGGATATATCGCTGCATTTTCTGATCCGGCTCTGCCACCTTTTGCACCGATGATAAGTATCTCTTTTGAAATGCTTCTGACAGATAGTGATGATCCTGATTTCTCTTTGATAATGCAAATAAAAAAAGCACATCCGCCAGCAGCAAATTTGCTAAACGGACACGCTTTTCTTTCTCTTCCTCACTGATCTGCATATTTTCAAAATAATCATGAATCGGTATTTTCTTCCGGGTAGCTTTGTGTCGATCGTCCTTGGTTGTTTCGGTCGTTGAAAGAGTATTTAACTCATCAAAATTTGTTAATCCCATCGCTCATCCCTCCACTCTACGCATTGGCAAATGGAGTTGCCTGCGGCTGATCTGACATATCCGGCATATTCTTTCCATCCATTGTTGTCTGTTCGTCCGAATCATTAACCTTACCTTCCGATGCTGTATCCACAGGCTCTGATCCTTTCAATTTACTTTCCAAAAGCTTATTGACCATTTCCTCGCTGTCCAGCACAAACTGCTGTGCATCGGTCGTAAAGCCTGCCAGCTCTGTTGCCTTGAGCAGATCAGCGCCGTTCTGAATCAAAGTTGCCCAGGAATTGACTTTCGTTGCCAGATCGTAGGTCCTGTTTCTATCAAACTTCGGTTCAATATCTGCGAGTTTCAAATTTCGCACCTCTTCCGGCACATCCACATCATTGTTGAAAATCTCCAACATAATGCGAATACATTCTTTCTCTGACTTCTTAGTCAACTGTGACTTTTTCAATGCAGAAAGCTCCGCTGCCTGCCATCCGTTTGATAGATTCATTGCCGATCCGGTAGAACCACCGCCCTGCTCCTGCCGTCCCGGCACATTCGTTTTCTCGTGGATGCGATCAATAAAATTCTGTATCAGTGTTTGGATCCCGTCCTGTGACATTTCTTTCGACAAATATGCCATTTTCGGATCATGTCCATTGCCGGTAGACTTTGTCTCGATCAATGCACCATTTCTCACAGCAGAATTTCCATTCTCATCCTTCGGCAGTTCCGCATTATGTACCCACAACAATGACTGCACACACTGGACAATATCATTCACTCTGTCCGATGTTACGATATTTAAGGCGTCAATCTCCGAAATTACACGCTCAAAACATCCCATCCGGTCATAATCGTTGATATACTCAACAATAGGGATTGCCGCCGGTATATTCTTTCTCCCATTTCCATTGGACACAAACCACCTTTCTCGCTTTTTTTCTTTATTCATCTTAATAATATTTTCGACCTCATAATAGGTATCCTCTGTATAACAACCATAAGTCGAATTTCCACTCTGATCGGTGATGTATGACACGCCCATAATTGGTCTGCGATACACATCATTGGTGTACACAATAAAGGTGTTCATCGGATTCAATGTGAGAATATCCACAACCGAACTTCCAAACCGATACTGATCCGGCTTTGCCTTAATCAGCCGATATCCAACTCCACAGATTTCAATAAATCTCGCCAGCTCCTGATCTGCAGATGGCTTGTTTTCTTCCTCCATCATCTCATTGAGCATTGCAATACCGACATTGTCCGCATCTTTGTTATTTTCCCGGATTCCCTTGTTGGCTCGCTGTACATACCGAATCGGTGATCCCCATTCGTACCCCAATTTAAACTCCGTGATCTCCGCAGCCATATTGTCCTTTACCTTAATATTGATTTCCGGACGAATCTCTTTGATTCGATCATCAATCGGTTGGATACCACGCTCATAATCCAACAGGAACTTAATTGCTGTGCGGTTTTGCTCATGTACAATCAAGGCATCCTGAAGCACTTTTATGACATTATCCTTCGTGATCTGCGTTACATCTGTAAATATCTGTTTTCTTCCAAACTGCACGACAATCCACCTCTTTCTGCATTGCATTATGTAAATGCATAGAAAAAGAGCCGCGGCGGTTTGTAGACCGTCGGGCTCTCTGATACTGTTTCATACTATTAAATTAGCATTATTTGAGTGTGAATTGTGTGAAAGTGTGTCAGACAACAGCATTTTCCAAATACCGATCCACCACCTTCGACACCGTACTTCGATCCATGTATAGCTTGTCAGCTACCTCTTGCTGTGTCATACCATCCCGATAAAGATACTCGAAGATCAAGCGATCCCTGCTGTCAAAAATGGTCGTCAGGAAGATATCAACCTCCAACTGTAGCTTCTCCAGTTCAATCCGTTCATTATGCAGTTTCACGATCAACTCATACTGTTTATCTTTCCAATATTTCCTGTCCTTTACCTCACTGCCACACACTGTCACCATGGTTCTCTGATATGGAAACTGCCTATTGGAAGACTGCACCTTTCCAAGATATGCCTCCGGTGGATTATCTTTATAATGCTGCAGCTTCTCCTCGTCCTTGCGGATCACCTCGGACAAATAACGGTACTGTTTCAAAATATCCTTCGTCATGTGCATTCCTCCTAAAATGTTCTCTGTGATACATTTGCTTTACAAATGGTAGCCCCATTTGCAAGCATTACTAACTGTGTAATTCCATCTGCTGCATCATCGTGATCATTGTTGCCGATCTGAACAGTCATATTTAATTCATCCATCGCATCGTGA
>ERZ791641.865-NODE-865-length-19625-cov-5.308738_pt1 | contig 19625 bp, 21 predicted proteins | sample MGYA00510055_ERZ791641 | MGnify/ENA primary metagenome ERZ791641 (study PRJEB30046, sample SAMN00715226) | human gut metagenome | study: EMG produced TPA metagenomics assembly of the A metagenome-wide association study of gut microbiota in type 2... | reverse complement strand
GGACCCCGCCGAGCCGCCGCTTGGAGAAGATGGACCGCACCTGCTGCATCAGCACAAAAAACGTTGTGGTCTTGATGCCGCCGCCCGTCGAGCCCGGCGATGCGCCGATGAACATTAAGATCATGATGACCAGCAGACCCGCGTTGCTCATGCTGCCTAAATCCACGCTGGAAAAGCCCGCCGTGCGGGCCGTCATGCTCTGGAAAAGCGCCGCCAGCCAGCCCATGTGGTCGGTCAGCTGCAAAAGCACCGCACCGCCCACCAGCAGTACCGCTGTGGTGGAGAGCACGACCTTGGTGTGGAACGTCATTCTGCGGAACTGCCCGCGGCAGCGCCCCACGTCCAGAATGACCATGAAGCCGATGCCGCCCACAATGACGAGCGCATCGGTGACGAGGTTCAGCAGCAGATCGTTCTGATAGGGGATCAGGCTCTGCCCGCCGCCCAGTGCGTCAAAGCCCGCGTTGTTGAAGGCGGCGATCGAGTGGAAAATGCTCAGCCACACCGCCTGCAGCGGCATATGATCGCGGGCAAACGAGGGGAAGCTGAGCGCCGCACCGGCGACCTCGCAGATCAGGGTCACCAGCAGGATGGCCCGCACAAGGCGCACCATGCCCTCCAGGCTCTCGACGTTCAGTGCCTCCCGCACGAGGGAGCGGCCCTTTAAGCTGATGCGCCGCCCGGCGACCAGCGCCAGCCCCATGCCGATGGACGCGACGCCCAGACCGCCGATCTGTATCAAAATCGCAATGACAGCCTGCCCGAACAGGCTGAACGTGTCGCCGGTGTCCACCACGACCAGCCCGGTCACACAGACGGCGCTCGTTGCGGTAAACAGCGCGTCCAGCGGGCCGACGTGTGCGCCGGGGTGTACGGCAAACGGCAGCATCAGCAGCGCCGCGCCCAGCAAAATCAGCAGCGCAAAGCCCACGGCAATGATGCGCGCCGGGGGCTGATTTTTCAAAAATCTGGCAATGGCATTGTGTATGGCGCTGCGTAGCTGCTGCATGGCCGCCCTCCGATAAGCAAATATAAAAGCAGCGGGCCCTCCGATTGCTGGAAAAGCCCGCACAGTCCCGCGGAAAAACGGGCCGTTACCCCCACTATAGCATGAATGCCGCACAGCGTCAAGGCGCTTTTTTGCCCTGCATGCCTTGCGCTTTGCGCCCAAATGCGGTATAGTTTAAATAACTAGAAACCTGAATCAGGAGAAACCGAATGAAACAACAAACAAAGGGCGGGGCTTTGCACAGGCTCTGGCAGGCGCTGCCGTGGCTCTGGATGGCGGCGGCGTATCTGTTTGACCTGTGGTACCAGCTTGTGCCCGGCAAATGGATCGTCGATTCCGACCTCGCGTCGGAGATGATCCTCTCCGACCTGCTCAACAAAGAGGGCAGCATCATCAGCCACAACTGGTTCTACTCCACGGAATTGAAGGTCGTCAACCTGCAATGGTTCTACCGGCTGGGGCTGCTGCTTTTCCCGGATGACTGGCATCTGGCGCGCGCGTTCGGCATGGCCGTCACGCTGGCGCGCTGGTGGGCCTGGTGCTGGGCATCATCGCCGCCCTCAAGCGGGACACCATTTTTGATACCGTCGCCACCATCATCTCGGTCATCGGCGTTTCGGTGCCGTCCTACGTCTTTGCGCTGGCACTGAGCTATACGTTCGGCTTCAAGCTCCGCTGGTTCCCCATGCTGTTCTCCGCAAAAGACATCTTTGGTTCCAGCGTGCTGCCCAGCGTGTCACTCTCCATGTTCACCATGGCGTCCATTGCCCGTTTTACCCGCAGTGAGATGATCGAGGTGCTGGACTCCGACTACATGCTGCTGGCCGAGAGCAAGGGCATCTCCGGCCCGGCGCTGATCTTCCGTCACGCGCTGCGCAACGCCCTCATCCCCATCATCACCGTGCTGGCTCCTCTGATCGTGGACCTGATGACCGGCTCTCTGGTGGTCGAAAAGATCTTCGCCATCCCCGGCGTGGGCAGCCTGCTGGTGACGGCCATCCAGTCCAACGATTACAACGTTGTCATTGGTCTGAGCTTTATCTACAGCGCCATGTACATTGGCATCATGCTGGTCGTTGACCTGCTGTACGGCATCATTGACCCGCGCATCCGTTTGGCAAAGGGGGACGACTGATATGGCAGAAAAAGCGATCCGGCTGGGCGGCGAATCCCCCGCCGCCGCTGTCACCCAGACCGTGGATGGTCTGTACCCCGAGCACAAGTTCAACGAGGCGGATTTCACCCTCAAGCACAACGACGATGAGATCGCCGTGGACTCCAACTTTGCGGCCCAGAGCTTCTGGAAAGATGCCCGCATCCGCTTCTTCCGCAAGAAGAGCGCCGTGCTGGGCCTCATCCTCATCGTGTTCATCGTGCTGCTGGCCATCTTTGGCCCGGGCATGAACAGCTACACCTACTCCGGCCAGGAGCTGAGCCAGAAAAACTTTGCCCCCCGTGTGCCGGGCATCGAGAGCTTCGGCATTCTGGACGGCAGCGAGAAGATGAGCACCACCACCGGCACCAAGATCGTCAACAATTACGTCGAAAAAGGCAAGGACGATGTGTACTACTGGTTCGGCAGCGACCTCTATGGCCGCGACATCTGGACCCGTACCTGGGAAGGCGCCCGCGTCTCCCTGATCATCGCCGTGGCGGCTGCCGTCATTGATATGGTCATCGGCATGAGCTACGGCCTCATCTCGGGCTACTTCGGCGGCAAGGTGGATATGCTGATGCAGCGCTTCCTTGAAGTGGCCAACGGTATCCCCCGTCTGGTCATCGTCACCTTGCTACTGCTCATTCTGCAGCCGGGTATGATCACCATTATCTTTGCCCTGATGCTGACCGAGTGGGTGGGCATGAGCCGCATTGCCCGTGCCGAGATGCTCAAACTGAAAGATCAGGAGTTCGTGCTGGCGTCCCGCACGCTGGGTGCGGGCAGCTTCTTCATCATCTTTAAGGAAGTCCTGCCCAACATCATCGGACCCATCATCACCCAGGTCATGTTCAGCATCCCCACCGCTATTTTTACCGAGGCTTTCCTTTCGTTCGTGGGTCTGGGCATCCCGGTGCCCCAGTGCTCGCTGGGTTCGCTCATCAGTGAGCTGTACAACAGCTTTACCACCCATCCCTACCAGATCATCCCGCCCATCGTGGTCATGAGCCTGCTGATGCTCAGTTTCAACCTGGTGGCCGATGGTCTGCGCGAGGCACTGGACCCCAAGATGAAGAGCATGTAAGGAGGAACACACCATGCCTGAAAACAAAAAAGAACAGGTGCTGTCGGTGCGTGACCTCGACATCACCTTTAAGACCACCGCAGGCAAGGTCCACGCCATCCGCGGCGTGAACATCGACCTGTACAAGGGCGAGACGGTGGCTCTGGTCGGCGAGTCCGGCTCGGGCAAGTCCGTCACCATGAAAGCCGCCATGGGCATCCTGGCCCAGAACGCCATCGTCAACAGCGGCTCCATCCAGTTCAGCTACCACCACGCCGACGGCTCCCCTGAGACCGTGGACCTGCTGCAGAAAGACAAAAAGTGGATCCGCCGCCACATCAACGGCAAGCGGATCGCCATGGTGTTCCAGGACCCCATGACCAGCCTGGACCCCACCATGCAGATCGGCAAGCAGATCATGGAGGGAATGCTCTGGCACTTCAAAATGCCCAAGGATCAGGCCTACAAAAAGGCTGTGGAGCTGCTGGAAGAGGTAGGCATCACCGATGCGGAAAAGCGGATGAAGAACTACCCCCATCAGCTGTCCGGCGGTATGCGGCAGCGCGTGGTCATCGCCATCGCGCTGGCCTGCGACCCCGACCTGCTCATCTGTGATGAGCCCACCACCGCTCTGGACGTGACCATTCAGGCCAAAATCCTGGAGCTGATCCGCTCCATCCAGAAAGAGCGCGGCATCTCGGTCATCTACATCACCCACGACCTGGGCGTTGTGGCCAAAGTCGCCGATTATGTGGACGTCATGTACGCCGGCAAGATCGTGGAGACGGGCACCATCGACGAGATCTTCTACGAGCCCCGCCACCCCTACACCTGGGGCCTGCTGTCCGCCATGCCCGATCTGGACACCGCCGACGACCGCCTGTACACCATCCCCGGCTCGCCGCCCAACCTGCTGCATGAGAAGCCGGGCGACGCCTTTGCCCCCCGCAACCATTTTGCGCTGAACATTGATGACGAGGTAGACCCGCCCATGTTCAAGATCACCGATACCCACTATGCGGCCACCTGGCTGCTGGACCCCCGCGCTCCCAAAGTGGACATGCCGCCGGAGCTGGCCCAGCGCATTGCCCGCATGAAAGCGGAAGCAAAAAAGATCGAGGAGGCGGAGTAACATGGCAGCTCAAAGTGCTACCCCTCTGCTGAAAGTCGAGGGCTTGAAGCAATATTTCAAGGTAAACAAAAACTTTACCGTCAAGGCTGTGGACGATGTCAGCTTTGAAATTTATCCCGGTGAAACGTACGGTCTGGTGGGCGAGTCCGGCTCGGGCAAGTCCACCATCGGCCGCAGCATCATCCGGCTGTACGACCCCACCGCAGGCAAGATCACCTTTGACGGGCAGGATATCAGCGGCAAGCTGAACCACAGCCAGAACAGCACCCTGCGCACTCAGATGCAGATGATCTTCCAGGACCCCATGGCCTCCCTGAACCCCCGCAAAAAGGTGGAGGACATCATCGGCGAGGGACTGGACATCCACCACATGTATCAGAATCAGGAGGAGCGCCGCGCCAAGGTCGAGGCCATTCTGGCGAAGGTCGGTCTGGCCCCGGAGCACGCCGAGCGCTACCCCCATCAGTTCTCGGGCGGCCAGCGCCAGCGTGTGGGCATCGCCCGTGCCCTCATCATGAACCCCAAGCTCATCATTGCCGATGAGTGCATCTCGGCACTGGACGTGTCCATCCAGGCCCAGGTGGTCAACCTGATGAAAGACATCCAGCAGGAGACCGGCACGGCCTACCTGTTCATTGCCCACGACCTGTCCATGGTCAAGTACATCTCGGACCGCATCGGTGTGCTCCATCTGGGCCACCTGCTGGAGACGGGCACCACGGAAGAGATTTTTGAAAATCCCATTCATCCGTACACCCGCAGCCTGCTGTCCGCCATCCCGCTGCCCAACCCCGTGGTCGAGAAGCGCCGCGTGGCAGAGACGTACGACTACGCCACTTCCGGCATCGACTACACCCAGGGCACCAACCACCATGTCAGCGGCAGCCACTACGTCAAGTGCACCGACGACGAGTTCCGCAAGTGGACGAAGTAACCGTCCCGCAAAAGTTTACCGAACCTCTCCCCGCGCAGGGTCTGACCGTGTCCCCCGCGGGGAATTTTTATATGATATGCAAAAAACAGCGCCGCGTCCGGTTGGATGCAGCGCTGTTTTTCTTTCAGGGCGTCAGCCCATGTAGCTGATGTTCACATCGATCTGGCCGTTATAGCCGGGGATGCGGGCCGTGCAGGTGCCCTGCCACATCTGGCAGGGGATGGGGCTGCTGGCCACGTTATAATGGGCGTTCCAGATGGGGTACTGGCTCAGCTGGCTCAGATCCAGCCGGTTGCGGAACCACAGGGTGGAGGCGTACACGCCCGGCTGGTAGCCCAGCGCCTTGACCTCCTCACAGAACGCAATGGCGCACTTGGTGCGGTCGGTGACACCCAGACCATCGGCACGGCCATTGGAGCCGCCGGAAGCCTCGGAATCAAAGTAGATGGGGTAATCCAGCTTGCGGCTGTTCAGGACATACCAGCAGCCCTGGGCTTCCTCTCGTGCCTCGTTCTCGTTGACGGCCTGGCTGAAGAAGTAGACGCCCACTTTCAGGCCCGCGTTCCGGGCATTGGTGAAATGCTGCTCGAACATCGGGTCCAGCACCAGCGTGCCGGAGCCATAGCCACGGTAGCCGATGCGGATGATGACGAACTCCACGCCTGCCTTTTTGGCCTTTTCAAAATCAATGTTGGACTGGTATTTGGAGACATCAATGCCGAACTTTGCGCTCTGCTGCACACCATCGGCATCAAAATAATAGAGCTTGTTGTCAATGGACTGGATGCCCGTGACCGGCTTGTTGGTGTTCTGGTCATAATAATAGGTCTTGCCGTTCACGGTCCGCCAGCCGGAGTAGACCGGGGCAGGGGTGTTATCCTCTTTTTTGCCAAACAGCCACTTCCACAGCCAGCTCAACAGGCCGTTCTCGTCGGCCAGACACTGGGCGTCGATGCTGTCTTCATCCAGCGTGCCGGCATCCAGCGCGGCCCGGATCTCCTCCGGCGTCAGCAGGATGGTGCCATTTTCATCTTTGATCTGGGCCTCGGCCAGCGCGTCTTCCACCGAGTTGACCCCGGCGGTGCTCACGGCCGTGTCCGCGGCCCCATCCATGGCGGTATTCTCCACCCGGGGGCTCAGGGGGTCTTCCGCAGCCAGTTCATCGGTCTCCTGCTGGAAGACGGGGAACGCGTTCTCCTGTTCCAGCCCGGTGCCATCGCCCGCCATGGGGTCTGCGGGAGCGGGCTTCTGCGCAGGCTCACTGGGCGCGGCCTCGGAAGATGCCGCCTCGCTCACGCTGGGCGCTGCGGATCCAGCTTTTTCTTCCACAGAAGCTGCCGTGCTCTCGGCTTTGGACTCTGCGGGCTGCTCCGTTGCAGCTTCGCTCTCCGCCTTGACCGTGGGTTTTTTCTGCTCCTGTTTTTTCTGGTTCTGATTGGTGCTGGTCTGGGTGGAGTCGTCCTCCCACTGGATGGTGGAGGGCTCCACGGTCAGGCCCACCAGCAGGGCCGTAGTGCCCACGCCGCCCACAGCAACCGCAAGCGCCATGACCATGGCTGCCACGGCCTGGCCCGCGCCGCGCCGCGCGCCTTTCTTTGCCGAGTTTGAAGTGTTCTGTTTCATGTCGCCTGCTTGCCTCCAGCCTGATCGGGCCTGCATCGCCCGTTTATTTTCACAGGGCCGCCCTGCAGCCCCCGGAGCATTCCGATAACGCTATTTTGACCTCTTTAGTATACACCCAAACCCAAGCTCCCGTCAATGTTCCGCGCCACAGAAGCAGCACTGCAAATCCGATTTTTTGGTCCAAGAGAAAACGCTCCATCCAGAATACGAACCAGAACACGCAAAAATTGCACCTGCCGCGCAAAAAAGATGCAATTTCTTCTCTTTTTTCAATTTTCCTCTTGCTGTCTTGACAGGTGTATGGTATCATGATGGACATGCAGCTTTGCTGCACTGTGAACACACCGTACGGAAAGGCGGAAGCGATATGTCAAATGTAAAAGATTTCTTAAGACGAAAAGACATCGTCATTACCCCGCAGCGCTATCTCATTGAGGCGCTGGGTGCCATGGCGCAGGGCCTGTTTGCCAGCCTGCTCATCGGCACCATCATCAAAACGCTGGGCCAGCAGACCGGGCTGGGCGTGCTGGTGGACCTGGGCAGCTATGCCACGGCCATGAGCGGCCCGGCCATGGCCGTCGCCATCGGCTGGGCACTCCACTGCCCGCCGCTGGTGCTGTTCAGTCTGATCACGGTGGGCTACTCGGCCAACGCCCTGGGCGGGGCCGGCGGCCCGCTGGCCGTGCTGCTTATTGCCATCGTGGCCGCTGAACTGGGCAAGGCCGTGAGCAAGGAGACCAAGGTGGACATCCTGGTCACCCCGCTGGTGACCATCTTTGCCGGCGTCGGCCTCTCGATGCTCATCGCCGCCCCCATCGGCGCGGCGGCCAGCCAGGTGGGCACCCTCATCATGTGGGCCACCGAGCAGGCTCCGTTCGTCATGGGCATCCTCGTCTCGGTCATCGTGGGCGTGGCGCTGACCCTGCCCATCTCCTCCGCCGCCATCTGCGCGGCCCTGGGCCTGACGGGTCTGGCCGGAGGTGCCGCCGTGGCGGGCTGCTGCGCCCAGATGGTGGGCTTTGCCGTGATGAGCTTTCAGGAAAACGGCGTGGGCGGCCTCATCAGCCAGGGCCTGGGCACCAGTATGCTCCAGATGGGCAACATCGTCAAGAATCCCCGCATCTGGATCGCCCCCACGCTGGCCAGCGCCATCACCGGCCCTCTGGCCACCTGCGTGTTCCACATGGAGATGAACGGTGCCGCCGTCTCCTCCGGTATGGGCACCTGCGGTCTGGTAGGCCAGATCGGCGTTTACACCGGCTGGATCAACGACATTGCCGCCGGCACCAAGGCCGCCATCACCCCGATGGACTGGGCCGCTCTGGTCCTCGTCTGCTTCGTTCTCCCCGCTGTCCTGAGCGTGATCTTCTGTGAGATCGAGCGCAAGCTGGGCTGGATCAAAGAGAACGACCTGAAACTGAACTAAAACCCAAAAAGCCAAAAATGAGGCAGGATATCCCTTTTCCCGGGAATCCTGCCTCATTTTTTAACGATCTTTCTCAGCCGCACAGGCCGCAGGCCGCGCAGGCTGCGGGGGTGGTGGCGCAGCCGCCCTGTGCTGTTTCGCGCAGCTCGGCGGGCAGACGCTTGCCCACGGCATACATGGTATCCAGCATCTGATCAAAGGGGATCAGCTGGCGGATCCCGCTCAGGGATATTTCCGCTGCAACGAGGGCATTGGCCACACCGGCAGCGTTGCGATTCTGGCAGGGGTACTCCACCAGGCCGCCCACGGGGTCGCACACAAGGCCCAGCATGTTCATGAGCACAGTGGAAGCTGCATCCAGGCACTGCTGCGGCGTGCCGCCCATAAGCTCCACGGCAGCGGACGCGGCCATAGCGGATGCAACGCCCACCTCTGCCTGGCAGCCGCCCACGGCTCCGGCCACGGTTGCATTGCGCATGGCCAGATAGCCCACGGCTCCGGCGTTAAACAATGCATCCACAATGCGCTGGTCAGAGATCCGGTAGCACTCCTGCAGGGCCAGCATCATACCTGGCACCACACCGGCAGAACCTGCAGTAGGCGCGGCCACGATCAGGCCCATGGAAGCGTTTACTTCCAGCACTGCCATGGCATAGGTAATGGCTTTTTCCAGCACGTCGCCGCAGATGCTCTTCTTTTTTGCATCGTGTGCTTCCAGCTTCTTCGCCTCCCCGCCGATGAGCCCGCCCATGGATTTGATGGGCTTTTTCAGCGGCTGGGTGGCGGAAGAACGCATGATCTCCCATGCCTTTCCCATGCGGTGATTTACAGAATCCCGGGGTACTTCGCCCAGCAGACACTCGCGCTGGCGCATCACCTCAGAAATCGGCAGCTGGTTTTCTTCGCACAGATTCAGCAGCTCTTCTGCAGATTTGAAATCCATGTTCATCCTGTGTTCCCTCCTTACTGCTGTACGACCATCACATCACGGATGTTCGGGTTTTCCAGCAGTAATTGATTCACGCCCTCGGGCAGGCGTTCATCCGACTCCACGATGGTGTAGGCGGTATGACCTTTTTCCTCGCGGAACAGGCGCATAAATGCAATGTTCACACCACGGTCATTGAGAATTTTCGTGATATGAGCCACCACGCCGGGCTTGTCCTGCTGTACCACAATGAGGGCGTTATACTCGCCGGTAAAGTCCACTTCCACGCCGTTGATCCGCACAATACGCACCTTGCCGCCGCCCAGCGACTCTCCCCGCACAGTCATCACCTGACCGGCGGCGTTTTCCATACGGATATCTACCGTATTGGGGTAGATGTCTGTCTCCGCTTCATTGGGGGTGAAGCTGTAGGCCAGACCCCGCTCGGTGGCAATGGCAAAGGACTCCCGGATGCGGGTGTCATCGGCCGAAAAGCCCATGATGCCGCCCAGCAGGGCGCGGTCGGTGCCATGGCCGTGGTAGGTCTTGGCAAAGGAACCGTAGAGGGTAAAGTCCACCCGCTTCAGCGGCGGGGCGATCATCTTCTGTGCCAGAAAGGCGATGATCTCCGCACCTGCGGTGTGGGAGCTGGAAGGGCCGATCATGTTCGGGCCCAGAACATCAAAAACACTGATAAATGCCATGGGGTGTCACTCCTGTCAGGTCAAGAGCCGCGCCGCGCATCAGACGCTTGCGCTGCTCTTGTTGATGAACTTCTGGTAAATGGTCTCCACGATCACGCCGATGGCGTTGTCGCCGGAGACGTTGCAGGCAGTGCCGAAGGAATCCTGGGTGATGTACAGTGCCACCATGATGGCGCAGATGGGGCCGTTGGGGTCGCCTGCCTCTGCACCGAAGATCATGTACAGGAAAGGCAGAGCGGTCATGATGGAGCCGCCGGGAGCACCGGGAGAAGCCACCATGGCAACGCCCAGAGTCATGATGAAGGGCACCACGGTAGCAAGGCTGATGGGCAGCTGATTCATCAGGCAGACAGCGGTGGCACACGCGGTAATGGTGATCATGGAACCTGCCATGTGGATGTTGGCGCACAGAGGCACGACAAAGTTGCGGATCTGTGCGCTGATGCCATCGGCCGCGGCACACTGCAGGTTGACCGGGATGGTAGCTGCAGAGGACTGAGTGCCCAGTGCGGTGGTGTAGCCGGGGATCTGGTTCTTGATGAGCTGCAGGGGGTTCTTGTGGCTCACAGCGCCTGCGACACAGAACTGGATGAAGATGCAGATCAGGTGCATGATGATGACCACCAGGAACACCTTCCACAGGATGCCCAGAATGGCAAAGGTCTTGCCGGACTTGGTCATGTCGATGAAGGTACCGCAGACGTACAGGGGCAGCAGCGGGATGATGACGCAGTGCAGCACCTGATCGATGATGCCGGAGAAGTCCTTCATGCCGTTGTAAAGTGTATCACCGATGGTCTTGCCGCGCAGGGTGGACATGCACAGGCCCAGCACAAAGGCCAGCACCACGGCAGAGAGGGTGTCCAGAATAGGCGGGATGGAGATGGAGATGTAGCTGGCCAGAGAGTTGTCAGCCGTGGCGGCGATCTGCTCCAGAGCGCCTTCGCTCATGAAGCTGGGGAACAGGTTTGCAGACACCAGATAGGATGCCGAGCCTGCGATCAGGGTGGAGCCGTAGGCCAGAGCCACCGTGATGAGCAGCAGCTTGCCTGCGCCGCTCTTCAGGTCGGCAATGCCCATGGTGACGTAGGCCACGATCATCAGCGGGATGACGAACTTCAGGAACGAGCTGAAGATGCTGGATGCCGTGACGACGACCCGGCAGAACCACACCGGGAAGAACTGGCCGATGATGATGCCCAGCACGATGGCAATGAGCAGCTTCGGCAGCAGCCCAAGCTTGAATTTTTTCTTTTCCATAGAAATAATTTCCTCCTTTTGCTTTCCTGGTTCCCGTGCAGCACCTGATGGCGCTCTCTTCACCTCAGCCTGCACAGCCAGTCTTTTTCATGATACGCCAAAATTTTACTTGACGTGTTGACGTCTTTAGTTTAACATAGACATACACATGATTCAAATTCATAAAAATAAATTTACGGATTAAAAGTTTTTATAGCAAAAAGGAGTTCTGCAATGGAAGTTCGTCAGCTGAATACCCTGATCCGCGCGGCTCAGTTCCAGAGTTTTTCCAAGGCGGCAGAGTCTCTGGGCTATTCTCAGTCCGCTGTAACGGTACAGATCAAGGCACTGGAAGAAGAGCTGGGCGTGCGCCTGTTCGACCGCATGAACAAGCGGGTCCTTCTGACCGTGGACGGCCAGCGTTTCCTGGAATATGCCAACAGTATTCTGGATACCATCCAAAGCGCCCGCCAGGCACTGAACGAAAATGCCGAGCTGGACGGCAGCCTGCACATCGGCACGCTGGAGTCTCTCTGCTTTTTCCGCCTGCCCGGGCTGATCCGCCAGTTCCGGCTGGAGCACCCCAGGGTCGGCCTGCGGGTCACCACCGGTTCCCCGGAGGAGCTGATTGAAAAAATGGAGCAGGGGGAAGTGGATCTTATCTGCATTCTGGACGAGCCCCGCTACTCCAATAACTGGCACAAGTGCAACGAAGTGCCGGAAGAAGTGGTATTTGTGGCAACGCCGAACATCGACCTCGGTCATCCCGGCCCTTACCGGGTGGCCGAACTGCTGGACAAACCGTTCTTCCTGACCGAGCGCAACGCAAACTACCGCCGCACTTTCGATCAATTTCTCGCTTCCCATCAGGTCGAACTGACCCCCAGCCTTGAGATCAGCGATACCTCGTTTATCATCAAGATGCTGGAACATTCTTCCGGGATCTCCCTGCTGCCCCGCTTTGCGGTGGCCGAATCCGCCGCAAAGGGGCAGCTGCGCATTTTGGAAGTTTCGGACTTCCAGCTGACCATGTACCGCCAGATGTTTTACCACAAAGATAAGTGCTGCACCCGGGAAATGAAAGCTTTTATCCAACTGGCCGACGGGCCGGATATCCCTCTGTGACCCGAAGCAGCCCCCTTGAGGCGTCAGAGCGCTTTTCCGTCCAGCACCGCCTGTTTTAACGTGTCCCCCTCATACACCAGCTTCAGGGAGAAATAGGGCCGTTCTTCTTTCAGAAGCCGAAAGAAGATCTTATCTCCCTCCCAGATGGGCAGGCTTGTCACCTTTTCTTTCGGCACCCATTCCAGCACGCCCTCCTTACAGGCGTCGCCCTTTATCATCTTGCCCTCCCAGCGGTCCGCCGTGTAGAGGTGGATGAACTCGGTCATATTGCCCCAGATGAATGTCAGCAGCCCCCGGCAGCGCCAGCGGGTCAGGGTCAGGCCCGTTTCCTCCCGCACCTCCCGGAGCAGGCAGTCCTCCGGGCTCTCGAACCGCTCAAATTTGCCGCCGACACCCACCCATTTATCGTGGTTGTAGTCATCCTGCTTTTTCACGCGGTGGAGCATCAGGTAGGCGTCCTCCCGCTCCAGATAGCAGAGCGTGGTGCTGAAAATGGGGTATTCCGGGTCCATAAAGCTTCCGAGATTCATCGCGGTCCTCCTTTTGATTCATCACAAAGGCGTCCCACAGGAAAGCCCCTGCGGGACGCCTCTTTTGCTTTTCAAATTCTGTTTTGATCCGGCTCAGCCTTTGCGTGCCGCACGGCCCTTGCCTGCGTTGTTCAGCTTGCGGACCAGATCGTTCTGGTGCTTGCGCTGAGAGGGGGTAGGCTCCGGGTCCCGGGCTTCCTCAGGGCGAGCAATGGTCTGCTTTGCGCCCGCGTCCACCCGGACCAGGTTCCACTCCTGATTGCCGCCGGAGACATAATTCCAGATCTGGGCCTGGGCACCGTTGGCGGTGTTCATGCCCACCAGGTCGATGTACTTGTCGGCCAGCACATTGCGGATGCGGGTGCGCCCGCCGCGGGTGGGTTCCAGCGCCCAGCACTGGCTCAGGCCGCTGGTGCGGCTCCACTGGTGCAGCCAGGTGCCCTCCACCACGCCGCCCAGGGCCAGATCGATCATCTTGCCGGTAAAGCGGTTTTCGATCCGCCAGCGTCCGTCCCCGGCGTCCACGAACTTCCACTGCTGCCAGGGGTGGCCTGCATAATCCCAAAGACGGATCGCAGCGCCGTTTTCCGTATTGAAGTTTTTGACTTCCAACACCTTTCCATTCGGGGCTTTGATGAGGTAATACTCGTTTTCCAATAATACAACTTGTGCTGCCTTTGCCATAGCTGCGATCTCCTTTCCAATTGAGTATCTATATTATAGCGCATTTTCATCGCAGCAACAAGAATGGTTTTTGATAATTTTTTTATGATTCTTTGTGCATTTTTACCCACTCTTCCGCGCGCCGTTCTCACCCGCCCGTCTCTGTGCGAAAAACAGCCGCGCACCCGAAAAACTCATACTGTTTTTTATATAAAAACAAAACGCCTTTTTCGCCCTGATTTCGCCCGATTTTGTGAACAAACTGTTTCCGCTGCAAGGTCAGTTTTGTTCAAAGCTTTACCGTGATAAAGTAAAGCGTTTTTGTTCGCTTTATTTCAATACAGTTACCAGATTTCAGAACGAGCTTTAATTTCTTTCACGATTTCGGCTATTGACTTTATCGCATGGCTGGAGTATGATAGAGTCACAGAGGAGCGGAAGACGCTCCAGAATCACATTGCAACATGCCTCTGCGGAACCACCGCGGGGCAGGAAAAATATAGGAGGTTTGATGATGTACTACTACATTCTGGGTTTCGGTATCGCATGTCTGGTCCTGTTCGGTATTAACAGCATGGAGACGGTATGTGTCAAGCCGGCTGAGATGTTGGTCAAGGCCCTGTTGTGGCCTGTCACCCTGATGGAAGCAGTTGTGAACTACAGCTCCACTCATCACAACTATAAGGCTGCGCTGTAAAACACACCCCGTCAGGATGTCCTGAAAGACATGCAAGGCTGCTGCACCCGCAAAGGCGCAGCAGCCTTTTTGTTTGGAATTTTCCGCAAACCGTGGTACAATAAGGGGCAGAAAGCCCCATGGGCCCGCCGGAACCCACCGACAGCAAAGGAGAACTATGAAACCCGATTACAAACTTGTGGCAAAAGCCAAATATATCCACACCACTGCCGACCTCGCCAGCGAGCTCTGGCACGAGGTGTACAAGCGCTATTACCCCGCCAAGCAGCTGGACACGCTGGTGGACACCCTGCAGAGCGCCGACGCCATTGAGGAGGACATTGACAACGATGTCAACTACTTCCTCGTGCTGCTGGGCGGCAAGGTCATCGGCTACTTTGCCTGGAAGATGGAAAATACCTCTCTCCACCTGCTCCACCTCTACCTCAAGCCGGAGTTCCGGGGCAAAGCACTGGGCCGGGACATCGTGGCCAGCTGTGAACGCCTGGCCCGGGGCGAGGGCCGTGGCCGGGTGTGGTGCACCGTCCACGCCAAGGCCCTGCCCGTGCAGCAGTTCTTCAAGGCCAAAGGCTACCGCCTGCTGGGCCCCGCCGAGGAGGACGAGACCACGCGGCTGCCCGGCCAGCTCATTTTTGAGCGGATACTGTAAAAACTGCAAAATAGCCATTGCTTTTTTGCCGCGCTTGCACTACAATAAAGTAATGTATTGAAGTGCCCTTTCTGCGGGCCTGACGCAAGATGCCATCAGGGGAGGAAAGCTTTATGGCAAAAGATCATCCCACCGGAAAATCCGGCCTGTATTCCGCTCTTCTGGAGCTGAAGACGCCGGAGGAGTGCTACCGCTTTTTACAGGATGTGTGCAGTTACGCCGAGCTCAGCGCCATGGAACAGCGCTATAACATCGCTGAAAAGCTGATGAACAAGCAGAGCTATACCAGCATCATGGGCAACATTGGCGCATCCAGTGCCATCATCAGCCGGGTGAGCCGCGTCCTGAGCCGGGACGACAGCGTGCTGCGCCGCCTGCTGGAAGAGAGCACCGCCCCCGCCGACAAGACCGAGGCTTAGGAGGTAGTGATTATGAGCAAAGCAGTTGTATTTTTTGCCGACGGCACCGAAGAGTGCGAGGCACTCCTTGTCATCGACCTGCTCCGCCGCGCGAAAGTCGAAGTGACCGTTGCGTCCGCCATGGGCCGCAAAGAGCTGGTGAGCAGCCATAAGATCCACCTCACCGCCGATGCACTGGCCGAGGACGTGGATTACTCGGATGTCGATCTGGTCGTACTGCCCGGCGGCATCCCGGGCACCCCCAACCTGGCCGCCAGCAAGACCGTCACCGAGACCTGCAAGGCCTTTGCCGCCGCGGGCAAAAAGGTAGCCGCCATCTGCGCCGCCCCCAGCGTTCTGGCCTCGCTGGGCCTGCTGGAGGGCAAAAACGCCACGGCCCACGCCGGGTTCCAGGATCAGCTGGCCGGTGCCATCGTCCACGATGAAGAGGTCGTGGTGGACGGCAACCTCACCACAAGCTACGGTCTGGGCGGTGCCATCCCCTTTGCGCTGGAGCTGGTGCGCCAGCTGGCCGGCAAAGAGGAAGCCGACCGTATCCAGAACGCCATTGCTTACCGGCATTCCGTGCTCGGATAAACACGAAAAAGAAAACCCGCCGACGGCGGGTTTTCTTTTTCGCTTAGAACGGATGCACCCGCAGCTCATGCGGATAATGGTTCAGCACCTCGCAGCCGTCCTCGGTGACGAGGACCAGATCTTCGATCCGGACGCCGAACTTGCCGGGAAGGTAGATGCCCGGCTCGATGGAGAAGCACATGCCCGGGGTGACAACATTCTCGTTCACCGCCGAGACGTCACCGGCCTCGTGGTCTTCCAGACCAATGAAGTGGCCCAGGCGGTGGTTGAAGTAGGGGCCATAGCCGGCTTCGGTAATAAGGTCGCGGGCCGCAGCGTCAATCTCGCAGAGACGGACGCCCGGCTTGACCAGCGCTTCGGCGGCAGCCTGTGCCTGCCGCACCAGCTCATAGACCTTACGCTCCTCCTCGCTTGGCTCCCCGGTAAAGAACGTCCGGGTCATATCGGAACAGTAATCCTGATACACGCCGCCCACATCGATCAGAACGCACTGGCCCGCCTCCAGCGGGGTGTCGTCGTTGTCGTGGTGCGGGTCGGCCGCATGGGGGCCAAAGCCGCAGATGGGGGGAAAGCTGACCCCGGAACAGCCGTGGGCCGCATAGATGCCCCGGATGGCTTCGGCCATCTCTTTTTCGGTGATGCCGGGGCGGATGAGAGCCTCAAACTCTGCCATGCAGTCATCGTTGACCTTGGAGGAGGCCCGCATGGCCGCCTGTTCTGCGGCATCTTTCACGGCACGGGCATCATCACAGGCAGCCGACGCATTGCGGTAGGCAGGTGCCGCGTCCAGCTCCATTAGCCGGAGCAGGAACCGGGCGGGCCAATTCTTATCAATGCCCAGAGGCTTGTCCCGTTCCAGCCAGGGCAGGAGCTTTGCCGGGGCGTCCTCGCCGTCCGAGTAGTTTTCCACCGGGATGCCCGCCTCCGGCGTGCCGAACAGCGCGTTGACGAAGAAACGGTGGTTCCCGTCGGCCCGGAGCAGCAGAGCCAGCATCCGCTCGCCGGGCTGGATGCGCACCCCGGTCAGATAAAAGATCGTGGGCGGGTCGCTGACGATCATTTGGGTCAGGCCCTGTCTGGCGAGGTTTTCGGTCACCCGTGCAAAGCGGGCTGCATAGAGTGTTTTCATGTTTTGGTTATCCTTTCTGTAATTTTTATTGTAAAATATCTTGTATGTTGACAAATTTGCAGGAAGCGTCCACTTGTTCATAAATAATTCATAATAAATTCATGTAGTGTTCATGCACTTCCGGTATATGTATGGCAACGTCGGCGCGCAGAGCGCCTTTGCCCCGCCCAGTATAGCACGGTGTGCCCCAAAAATGAACCATCCGGCCCGATTCCGGGCCCGCTGCTCTGGCAAACCGCCGCACAATCTGTTATACTGGACAAAAAGCCCTGCCGGCCCCGCTGGCACAGGAAAGGAATTGGAACGCTATGAAAATTGGTTTTTGGGAACTCGTGGTCATCGTGGTGGTCGCGTTTGTCTTCATCGGCCCGGATCAGCTGCCCGTTTATGCACAGAAACTGGGCAAAATGCTCCGTGAGCTGAAGAAATACACCGGCGCTGCCTCCGAGGAGATCCAGAAAAACGTGGTCGAGCCGCTGAATGAGATCCAGGCCCCCCTCAAGGAAGCCGTTGCTCCGCTGACCGATATCAAAAAGGATATCGACAACAGCGTCAAGGACGTGACCAAGAGCTTTACGGGCATTGGCAAGACCAGCAAGGAAGAAGCCGCCAAGGCCGAGCAGGCGGAGGAAGTGACCGAGCTGGAAGAGGTAGAGGAGCTGGAAGACACTGCCCCCGCCGCAAAGCCTGAGGAAAAGCCCGCCGAAGCCGCTCCTGCCACGGAAACCGCAGAAGAGAAATCCGCTGAGGAGCCCAAGGCAGAGGAGAAGCCGACAGAGGCCGCTCCCGAAGCCGCTCCTGCCGAAGCTGCAGAGCCTGCCGCCGCCCCGGCCGCGGAGGAAGCTGCCCCGGCTGAAGAAGCAAAGGTCTGAGCTGCCTTTGCCCCGTATCCCTCTATTTTGATGCACCCGCGCCTGCGGTTGCCGAATACATTGGAATCCGCCCGCCACACGGCGCGGCAAAAGTAAAAAGGAGATTTTTATTATGCGTATTGGTACGAACGAGCTGCTTATCATCCTGGTCGTTGCTCTGCTGATCTTTGGACCCAAGAACCTGCCGAAGCTGGGCAAGATGTTTGGCAAGACCATGAACAACTTCAAGAAGGGCATGGAAGAGAGCGAGGAGGAAGAGAACACCTCCAAGGCTGAGACCCAGACCGAGAAGAAAGACGACGAGGAGTAATTGTGGCTACAAACTTGAAGCGCAAAAAGAAAGCCGAAGTCATGGAAGACGACGGCAGCATGACGCTGACCGGGCATCTGAAAGAGCTGCGGAACAGGCTGATCATCTGCGCCGTGGTGTTTGTGGTTTCCGTGGTCATCACCCTGATGTATGCGGACCGCCTCATTGATCTCCTGACGGCCATGGGCCAGGGTTATTACACCTTTGTTTCCATTGCCCCGCAGGAAAAGCTGATGCAGTATTTCCGCGTGTCTCTGCTGGCGGCATTCGTCATCACGGTGCCCGTGGCGCTGTACCAGATCTACGCCTTTGCAAAGCCCGGCCTGAAAAAGAGCGAGACGTTCTTCCTCAAGCTGGTCATCCTGCTGGGCCTGGCACTGTTCTGCGTGGGCGTGCTGTTTGCCTACAAGCTGATGATGCCGTTCATGCTCCGTTTCCTGAGCACGGGCATTGAGGGCGCTGAGTACATCCAGACCACCACCAGTATCGAGAGCTATGTCAACCTCTGTTTGACGATGTTCGTGATCTTTGGCTGTGTGTTTGAGATGCCTCTGGTCACGATCATCCTGTCCAAAATGGGCATCATCTACCCGGAGCTGCTCAAGAAAGTCCGAGGCGTCGCCATTGTCTGCATCTTCCTCGTTGCAGCTGTGGTCACCCCGCCCGATATCGTGTCCCAGTGCATGGTGGCGCTCCCCATGGTGCTGCTGTATTTCATCAGCATCTTCCTGAGCGGCATCTTCTACAAGCCGAAATCGGATGCCGAGGACGAAGACGACGACACCGAGGACGACGAATAATTTTCCCCAAGGCTTTCCGGCTCTCCCGCAAGGGAGGGCCTTTTTTTATCCCCTGAACTATGTTATACTATTATCAATAAAATCCGGCGGTGTGTCCGCCGCAGTAAAGGGGTAAATGAATCATGAAAGAGTACGCATTCGGCATTGACCTTGGCGGCACCACCGCCAAAATCGGTCTGTTCACCACTTCCGGCGCACTGCTGGAAAAATGGGAGGTTGCCACCGACACCTCCAATGCAGGCGAGCACATCCTGGAGAACCTGGCCGCTGCCATCCTGGGCAAGATGAACGAGCAGGGCATCCAGCCCGAGCAGGTGGAGGGCGTGGGCATCGGTGTGCCCGGCCCGGTGCTGGATTCCAGCATCGTGCCCATCGTCTGCGCCAACCTCGGCGGCTGGGGCGAGCGGAACGTCTCCGCACAGCTCTCCGGCCTGCTGAACGGCCTGAAAGTTCTGGTGGGTAACGACGCCAATGTGGCTGCCCTGGGTGAGATCTGGATGGGCGCCGCCAAGGGTGCCAAGAACGCCGTCATGGTCACGCTGGGCACCGGCGTGGGCGGCGGTGTCGTCGTCAACGGCAAAGTCATCGACGGTGTGCACGGCGCGGGCGGCGAGATCGGCCACATCACGGTCAACCGCCAT
>ERZ791641.836-NODE-836-length-20515-cov-4.550978_pt1 | contig 20515 bp, 19 predicted proteins | sample MGYA00510055_ERZ791641 | MGnify/ENA primary metagenome ERZ791641 (study PRJEB30046, sample SAMN00715226) | human gut metagenome | study: EMG produced TPA metagenomics assembly of the A metagenome-wide association study of gut microbiota in type 2... | reverse complement strand
ACTCACTTTTACTTTAAAAGCAATAGTAATCTATTTCTTTAATACAACACTAAAATAAGGCGAGTGCTCTTTTGTTAAATACTAATTTTACTGTAACTGATATATCATATATGGTAGGGTACGATAATAAGGAACACTTTATTAGAACTTTTAAAAAGAATTTTGGAGTCTCTCCAACTCAGCATAGAAAGGGTATTAAAAATTAAAAAAAATCAATTATTTTGAATAATAATAACAATTGGAAGTTAATTTAATATAAGTTAAAATGTAAGTAGAAGTTTTTAAAGTAGAGTGTGAGGGGGAAGTATTTATGGGAAATAAATATTTAGTTTTAGATATTGGTGGAAGTTCAATTAAATATGCGTTAATGACTGAGTGTGTTGAATTTTTAGAAAAAGGAAAAGTTGCAACACCACAAGATTCTATTGAAAGTTTTGTAAACGTTATTGGTGATTTATATGATAAATATAAAGATAAAATAGAGGGAATAGCAATAAGTATGCCTGGTTTAATAGACAGTAAAAATGGTTATGCAAGAACAGGCGGATGGCTTAGATATAATGATGATAAATATATAGTTAAAATACTTCAAGAAAGATGTCCAACTAAGATTACAATTCAAAATGATGCGAAATCAGCAGCTTTAGCAGAGGTATGGAAAGGGAGTTTAAAGGAGTATAATGATGGAATTGTAGTTGTTTTAGGCACAGGAGTGGGAGGAGCAGTAGTAAAAGATAGGAAAATACTTAATGGAAAGCACTTCTTTGCAGGTGAATTTAGTTATATATGGACAGATACTACATTTGCAATAGATAGTACTGATAACATGTGGGGATATGTTAATGGTGCATCAGCTTTAAATGGAGCAGTTGCAATGGCTAAAAACTTAGCTAAAGAAGAAGTTGATGGTTTTAAGGTTTTTGAACTTGTTAACTCTGGAGATAAGGAAGCTATAGATGTGTTAGATAAATTTACATATCAATTAGCAGCTCAACTGTATAACTTACATTGTGTTTTAGATACTGAAGTTATAGCTATCGGTGGAGGAATTAGTGAACAAGATATATTAATAGAATATATTCAAAAAAATATTGAAAAGATATTTGATAAAGTTCCCTTTGACATTCCAAGAGTTAAAGTGGTTAGATGTAAATTTAGAAATGATGCTAATTTAATTGGAGCATTATATAATTTTTTAGGATTAGAGGACAAGCAATAGTAAAAAAACTTCCTCCGGAGAAAGTTTATGAAATGAACTCTCGCCGGAGGTAAATTCATTTTATAGAGAGAAATAAATTCATTATTTGCTTAAATAGTCTTTAAAATTTTTTTCAATTTTAGATAATTTCTTATCCTTTAAATGAACTAAGCATAAATTACTATGTATTTTTTCTTTCAACAAAACAACAGAAATATTTTTCTTATCAAAACATTCTACAGTTTTTCTCATAAGTGGAGAAATACCCATGCCAGCAGAAACAAGACCTATAATATTTTCTATCCTACTATTAAAACAAACAACATTAGGCTCAAATGAAGCTTTCATACATTCACTTACAAAGAAATCATAAACACCAGAATTCTTTCCTAAGGAAATAAAACTTTCATTTGATAATTCAGAAATAGAAACATACTTCCTTTTTGAAAGGGGATGAGATTTAGGAACAATTAACACAAGTTCATCTTGAGCTAAAGGAGTAATATCTAAGTTCGAATAATCTAATGTGTCACTTCTTAAAAATGCAAAGTCTATTTTTTGAGAGAATAATAAATTTAATATATCAGCGTGCTCTCCTTCATGGAAAGTAAGTTGTAAATCAGTAACTGTATTTTTAAAACTTCCAATAAGTTTTGCAATATTATATTGATTTATTACTGGAATATATCCAATAGATAATTTAGGGAATGAAGAGGTAAATTTATTTAAATCAAGTATTAGTTCATCATAATTACTAACTATATTTATAGCATATTTTTTTAATGAAATACCTGCATCTGTTAACTTAACATGGCGAGTACATCTTTCAAAAAGTACACAATTAAGTTCACTTTCTAATTTTTTTATATGTTTAGATAATGAAGATTGAGATATACATAATTCTTCAGCAGCCAAAGAAAAGCTATTATATTTTTCTACACTTAAGAAGTATTTTAAGCTTTCTATATTCATAAGTTTATCACCGTCATTTCTGAAATATATTAATATTATATCACGATAATTATTAAGGAATGGACATATATTTCGAATTTATTCCAAAATGGAATAAATGTATATTAATTAAAGAATTGTTCATTAAGATAGTGTTAAATATAATTTGAGTATATAGTAGTAACTTTAAAAAACTTTAAGAAATAGGGAAAATTATATGATAAAAATAGAACGTTGTTATAAAAATATAAATATAAAATTAGAGGCAATATTCGTAGGTGATGATTTGTGTGCAGTAGTAACAGGAGGGAATAAGCCTCATGTTGGAGCAATATCTGTGTATTCAAAAGAAGAGGGAATAAAAACAATTTCTTTGAAAAATCATAAGGATTATATTATTGGAGAGATTTTTATAAACAGTATAAAAGATAGTTTTAATGGAAATATATCTGTGAGCTGTGGGATACATATAGATAATATATCAAAAGAGCAGATAGAAGATGTCTATGAATGTTGTAATAAAATTTTCCAAGAATCAAAGGTGGAACTTTATAAAGTTACTACTAATTTAAATGAGGTGGAAAAATGAATTTAGTTATAGGAGTTACTGGAGCAACTGGCACTGTATATGCAGTTAGGTTACTTGAATATTTAAAAGACATAGAAGAAATAAAAACTCACTTAATAATGAGTAAATGGGCAATTAATAATTTAGAAGTTGAAACAGATTATTCATTAGATTATGTTTATGATTTAGCTGACTTTATACATAATAATGATGAGTTAGGAGCTTGTGTTGCGAGCGGTTCTTTTCTAACCGATGGAATGATTATTCTTCCTTGTAGTATGAAGACACTAAGCAGTATAAGTAATGGATTTTCAACTACATTAATAGATAGGGCTGCAGATGTAATGATTAAGGAAGGAAGAAAATTAGTTATTTCACCTAGAGAAACACCTTTAAGTTCAATACATTTAGAAAATATGCTAAAACTTTCAAAGTTAGGGGTTAGAATAGTGCCACCAATGCCAGGATTTTATTCAAATCCTAAATCTTTAGATGATATTATAAATCATCATATTATGAAAATATTAGATCAATTTAATATAAATATAAGAAATGATTTAAGATGGAAGGTAAATGAGTATGAATAAAGTAGAAATTAATGATTTAAGAAGTGCTATTGAATACTTAAAGGATATTAAAGGACAATTAGTTAAAAGTGATGTTGAAGTAAATCCACATGGCGAACTTGCAGGGGTATATAGATATGTTGGTGCTGGAGGAACTGTAAAGAGACCAACAAAGATAGGGCCAGCTATGATTTTTAATAATATTAAAGGTCATAAAGACGCTAAAGTTATAATCGGTCTTTTAGCTAGTAGAGAAAGAGTTGGTATGCTTTTAGGTTGTGAATCTAAAAAGTTAGGTTTTTTATTGAATGAAGCAGTAAAGAATCCAATAAATCCAATTATAATAGAAAATGAAAATGCACCTTGCCAAGAGGTTGTACATTATGCAACAGATGAAGAGTTTGATATAAGAAAAATATTACCTGCACCTACTAATACAGAAGAGGATGCTGGACCATATATAACTTTAGGAATGTGTTATGCAAGAGATCCTGAAACTGGAGAAGGGGATGTTACAATTCATCGCTTATGTTTACAAGGTAAGGACGAATTATCAATGTTCTTTACACCTGGGGTAAGACATTTAGATGCATTTAGAAAAAAGGCGGAGGAAAGTGGAGAACCTTTACCAATATCTATTAGTATAGGTGTTGATCCTGCAATTGAAATAGCATCATGTTTTGAACCACCAACTACACCAATTGGATTTAATGAATTATCTATAGCTGGAGCAATAAGAAAGAAACCAGTTGAAATGGTAAAATGTTTAACTGTTGATGAAGCTGCAATTGCAAGAGCTGAATATGTAATTGAAGGTGAGTTAGTACCTAATAAGAGAGTAAGAGAGGATATGAATACAAACACTGGAAAGGCAATGCCTGAGTTTCCAGGTTACACAGGTGAAGCTGCTAAAGAATTACCTGTAATTAGAGTAAAAGCTATAACTCATAGAAAAAATCCAATAATGCAAACTTGTATAGGACCAAGTGAAGAGCATGTTAATATGGCTGGGATTCCAACAGAAGCAAGTATAATTCAAATGGTTGAAAAAGCAATGCCAGGTAGACTTGTAAATGTATATGCTCATCCAGCAGGTGGTGGAAAATATATGGCTATATTACAAATTAAAAAGAGTATGGCTAGTGATCAAGGTAGAGAAAGACAAGCGGCATTATTGGCATTATCAGCATTTTCAGAATTAAAAACTGTAATATTAGTTGATGAAGATGTAGATCCATTTGATAGTAATGATGTTTTATGGGCATTAAATACTAGATATCAAGGGGATATTGATACAATATTTATTCCAGGAGTAAGATGTCATCCTTTAGATCCTTCACAAAGTCCCGAATATAGTTGGACTATTAGAGATAGGGGGATAGCGTGCAAAACTATATTTGATTGTACTGTACCTTATGAATTAAAAGATAAATTTAAGAGAGCTAAATTTACTGAAGTGGATTTAGAGAAGTTTAAAATAGAAGATTATAAATAATAGTCAATAAGAGACATCAAAATAACTTTTGATGTCTCTATTAAATTATTTAATAGGTTCGTAGTTAATTTTAGATTGTTCATTAGTTGATTCAATTTTAAAAATTACTGGGCGAATACCGTCATTACAGGAGCAAATTGCTATTCCCTTTTGATCTATCCAATCTTCATAATAAAATTTGTCACAGCCATGAGATATAGCAAAAACATATTGATACATAGCTTTCCAAGCTTCATCACATAATCCTTCAGGTTTTGAATAATCTCCATAAAATATATCTCCTACTTTATGCATAGGACATTTTCCAAGATTCTTGCAACCATATTGTTTTGCTAAATCTTCATGGAATGTTGTTTTAAGAACTTCAATTTTACACTTTTTCATAAAATTCCATCTCCTTTAACTATCTTTTACGAATATGAGTATATGTGGTATTTTATATTTAAACAAGTATGCACTTTTAGGTAAAGTACATACCTTTGGGTTAGTATTAAATTTTTAAGAGGGTGAAAAAATGAGTATGAAGGACTTGGAAAATTCAGATTTAACAGATATTAAGTCTACTCCTTTTGGATATACGCTTTCAATTATAGGTGGAAAATGGAAGATGATAATAATGTTTTGGTTGGTGGAGTATGAAGTATTAAGATATGGGGAACTGAAGAGGTGTATAGGGCAAATAAGTGATAAAATATTAAATAATCAATTAAAAGAATTAGAGAAGGATGGAATTATTATTAGAAAAGAATATCCTCAAATTCCCCCAAGGGTAGAATATAGACTTTCAAAACGTGGTTTATCTTTAATGCCCATTTTAGAAGAGATGTGTAAATGGGGAGAAGTCAATAAAATTTAAATTTATTTAAGTAATTTTAGTATTTAAAGTATATAAGAATACATAATTTTAACTTTAGGTATTCTTAAAATAATTTTTGTTTTGATACTATGTTATACATCAAAATAAATAGCTAAAGATAAAACTACTAATAAGTTTTAGTAATATTTTTGAATTTGAAAGATGTAACTAACTATTAAGTGTTTACATATAATACAAGTAGAATTTAGGATATTAGTAGTTTATTTAAATAATTAATTTGGTATTTTAGTTTGTGAAGCTTTATGTATGACAATAAATATGGGGTAAACTATATATGGGGTGTAAGAGAGCAAAAAATAAGAAGGATAAAGAGCAAATTAAGAACATATCTAAGAGCGATGAATTTCAATTATCATTATTAAATCTGCAAGTAAAGATAATTTTAATATATATGATATCCAATATATTTCTTTTCGGTGGTACACTTCAGAGTATAAATATAAGTTGTAATAAAAAAGCTTCAGATAGTAATCCAAATATATTATTAATTGAAGGGCAATATTTAGCCTTAATTGCAAGTATATTAATTTCTTATGTAGATTTTAGTAGATATAATGAACTAAATGAAAGATATAAAAAAGGAGAGATAAATAAGTCATTAGAACCAGAAGCTTTAATAAAGCAAGCATCTATACTTACAATCATACTATATGAATTGAATGTAGTTGTATTCGTGGAAATATATAAAGTTAGTCTTGTTATAGATAGTTCTAAATGTGATAAAAAACATATAGATAGATTATATTTACAAGCAGCATGTTTTATAATGAGGTTTTATGGTGACTATTTTTTGTTAAGTGCTACATTAAAAAGTATTAATTTAATAAAAAGCAAATACGATAAAAGAATAGACAAAATTGAAAATCCTGATGTAGATGCAGTAATTGCAGCAGAAATTTATGTTATACAAAGGGGAGTACTTTATGATATTAGTTGTAATGAATTAGAAGATTTAATGAATAGCAGTGATGAGTTTGAAAAGGAGTTATTACTTTTACCTAAACAAATTTTAGTAGTTGCAAATATATTTGGAGTTGTAGCAAATATAATTTCTTTAATTGGATTTATTAAATTATATAATAGGAATTCTAATGAACCTATTTTTGGTAGATAAAAGTAGATTATTTTTAAGGATTTTTACAGATGCATTATTAGAAGGTGCATTTTTTATAATGTAAATCTAGGGATATAAGGTATACAAAGATGCATTATGATAAAAGTAGATATATGTATTTTTAATAATAAGTATATCTACTTTTATTATTTTAAGACTACTGATATAAGAGCAAAAAAAGAATACTTTATATTTGATTATAATAATTTTTAGTTTGATACTATGTTATCTATCCAAGCAAATAATTCATCTAAATCATAATCACCTGAATGAGGAATTCCCCATGGAAGATCATAATCTACATTAACTCCATTCATTTCTAAAGTTACTGCTAAAATAGCTGATATTGCAAGTGAAGTATCACGGTCAATAGCACCATGACGAATTCTGAAATTTTTAGCTGTAGTACAAGAATTATCTGAAATATAATTCATCGGATTCATTAATTTAATTTGAGCTTCCTCAGATAATTCACCATTTACAATTGAATGATTTTTGCTAAACTCAGTAAAATGACGATATTGAATTTCGGGTGTACCAAATAATTCGTTTTCAGGTGTACCCATTGATATATTATCAAAAGCAGGTGTATCTTTCATTCTAGTACGGAACTTTATAAATTTATCAAAGTCTACATCAGTTACTTCGTTGTTTACTATAGTAATCCACTTCAAATCTGATAAGCTCTTTCCTTTATTTAATTCTTTTTGAGCTGATTTAATAACAAAAGATTTAATATAATCTTTAAAAGTTCCATTTCCTTCAGAATCAATTGTTAGTAATGTACCATTTGATGATTTTAAATTCAATTTATTTAAGTATTCAGGGAATAAAGATTTTAATTCCTTAGAAAGTTCTATTTGTAATTCATTCATTTCACCACTTATAGGTACAAGTTTGGGTTTTGGAGATCCTTCAATTCTTTCAAATTTCATTTTATGATAGTCGTTTATTCTACAAAACTCCCATTCGTAGGCCTTATCTGCATTTTCTAAATTTGTAATTGGACAGTAGCATGATGATGCAAAAATATTATCTCTTTCATCAGCTGCTCCCAATTCTTTTAAATATGATTCATAGTCAGGATGGTTTCCTGTTGAACCAAGAAGTGCAGATAAGGCTCCACCAGCACTAGTACCATTAGAAATTATTTTCTCTACATTACCAGGAATAATGTCTTTATTATGACGAAGGTAACGTACAGCGGCTTTTAAATCAACAATGCATGCTGGAGCAGTTCCGGTAAATTTACCATTTTTATCTTTTAATCCCCTACCACGAGCACCAGGAGAAACTACGATATATCCGTGTAAAAGTGCATAAAAAGTAGCATTGGGCTTGTTAATAAATTTGTTGATACCAGGCTTTTCAGGAGCTCCTGGCATATAGCCACCTACTGTATTTGGGAAGAAGATTGGTGCAGTGTTTAAATTATAGTTTCCTATTGAATTTCCTTCATAATAAGTTTCAGGTACAAATATACTTAGTTTTTGAAAGTTAGGGTCTATTGGATTCTTAACATATATTATGTTTTCAAATGCACGATATTTTAGTGTTTTCTCATCTAAAGTTATTGTTTCTATAGTATATTTTTTATCATCAAATTTTAAATCGTAATTCATTTTATGGTTCCTTTCAATAATATTCTTTTATATAATTTTAAGATTATTATGGGAAAGTAAGCAATTCAATTTGTAAAATGGATATATTCCAATTAGGAATATATTTAATTGCCAAAAGTAAAACAAAAAAATCATATGTGAGATTATTAAAAACACATATGATTTTTGATTTATTTATATTACATAAATTTAATCTACCTCTACTAATATCCACATATGAGACCAAGCTTCGGTATTAGTAGTTTGAATTGTTGGAATTAATTCTTCTCGAGAATCATATTGCAATCCTAGTATTTTACTACTATTTCTATTTTCCAGTGTATAATAAGAATCCCATGTACTATTAAATTTCCATTGTTGGTTATATCCATTATTATCTTGCCATTGAACACAGGATGCACCATCATACAATGAAGAAGATGATATATCTAAAACTTTTCCGCTTCCGACATTTTGAATTTTATAATAGCCATCTCCTGTAGAAATTAGCCTCCATTTTTGACTATCCCAACCGTAATAAGTGTATTGTTCTATTGTGCTTCCATTATCAGAAGAGCCTCCAGAAACATTTAAGGCTTTTCCACTTAATCTATTTATTATTTTATAATTGGTATCAGTATTAGGAAAAGAACTATTAATAGTCTTAAAGGCATCTAATGCCGTTGTAAATTTAAGAGTATTAGTAGAAACTTCTTTGCAAGCACCTAAAGGATATTCATCTGGAAGAACAGAGGAGGTAACTGCGGGCTCCCAATAAAAGACGCCTAAACCTTTATTGTTAGGAACTTCCATAACAGCATTAATAACAGCTTTAATTAGGTTATAACTTTCAGTTTCATCACTATCTAAACCCCCAACTTCACAAACCATAACTTCCTTATTATAACGAGAAGCCATATCGTTTAAGTTATAAGATAATTCATCAATACTATCTTTATAATCCATATCGGCCCAATAAGGATAATAAGACATACCAATAACATCATAGTTAGCTTCAGCAGTAGTTAAGGAATCAAAAATGGTTCTAAATAATTCATTTTCATGACCTTCTGCTAAATGAATAATAACCTTTGATGATGGACTAACTTTTTTTACAGCTTCATAACCTTTATTTATGAATGATACCCAGTTAGTAACATCAGGAGTGCTACTTCCATTCCAGATATAGCCGTAAGGCCAAAGCATTCCTGAATTATTTTCATTACCAACTTGTACCCATTCAGGATAAATACCAGCATTAGCAAGGGAAGTCATAACCTCGTAAGTATGATTATATACATCTTCCTTGAGTTGTTCTAATGAATGATTGGACCATTCCTCAGGGATGTCCTGATAAGCAGGATCAGCAAAATGATCGCTATAATGGAAGTCAATCATTATTTTTAGCCCTAAATCAGAAGCCTGTTTAGCCATTTCGACTACACTATCTTTATCAGCATAGCCTAATAAACAAGTAGTACCATCGTTTTTAGTCCATTGAGCACTTGTAGGAGGATTAACAAAAACCCTTAATCTAACAGAATCAATCCCTTGGTCTTTAAGTATTTTTAATGGATTTTCAGTAATTCCAGATTCATTTACCCATGATATTCCATTATCTTGAAGCTGACTTATCCATCCAATATCAGCACCCTTAGAAATAGTAGAATAAGCAGATGCAGCAATACTTTTAGTAGAGTTATTAAAAGAAGTCAACAAGAATAATGAAATAATCACCAGTAAAATAATTTTGAGAAAATTTTTAAACATAAGCTTTACCTTCTGAAAAATAAATTGAATTTTCAAAATAGGGTAGAACTTTATAAGATGTGTTTGAAAATGTTTGTTTTTGTGTATAAGCTAAATAGATTTATTAAGTAATTTAGAAATTAATATAGCAAATCCTATTTTGTTAAAAAGAATAAAAGACGTCTTTAAATATATTTTATAAGTAAAAATATTAAATGTAAACATAATCAAAGAAAAAAATATTAATTTAAAACAAATATAAACAAGAAATTAATGTATTAAAAAGAAAATAATAGGAAAATATAGTAATCAGTAGTAATAAAGAGTAAGAGTGATATAATTTAAATGAATACCCAAATTAAGTAAAATATGAGTAAATAAATTCATTGAAAAAAAAGGAAATAAGTATATAATAAAAATATAAACAAAAAAGATAAAAAACAAACAAATACAAACAAAAGCAAGCATCGGAGGTGAAAAAATATGCTTAAAGAAGAAAGACATCAGTTCATTTTAGAAAAACTAAATAAGAGTGGAATTATTAAGGTTGCAGATTTAACAGATGAGCTTGAAGCAACTGAAATGACAATAAGAAGGGATTTAAGATTTTTAGAAGATAAGGGATTATTAATAAGAATTCATGGTGGTGCAAGGCTTAAGGAATATATAAGATTCGAGGAGCTTTCACCAAATGAAAAGAGGAGTATAAATACTCAACACAAAATAGAAGTGGCCAAGATTGCAGCAAGTTTAATAAGCGATAATGATAATATATATATAGGGCCAGGAACAACAACTGAGTATATGTATGATTATATTGAAGCTCGAAATGTAAAAATTATAACTAATTGCCTTAATATTTTTGAAAAGTTCAAAGATGATGATAAATTTGACGTCATATTAGTTGGCGGTAGATTAAGAAAGAAAACAAGTACATTTGTTGGAGCCTTTGCTAATGAAACTTTAAGTAAAATAAGAGTTAAAATGGCGTTTATTGGTGCTAATGGTATTTCGGATAATAATATAATGACATCTAATGAAGAAGAAGGTGAAAGCCAAAGAATTATAATTAATAATTCAATGGAAAGGTATTTAATGTGTGATTGTAGCAAAATTGAAAAAGAAGACTTCTATACATTATATAAGTTAGAGGATATTACTGCATTGGTTACTAATGAATGTTTAGATAAAGAATTAAAAGATAAGTATTCTAATTATTGTAAAATAATTTGTAGTATAAAGGGGGAATAAAAATGAAAATATTAATAGGGTCAGATAAAAAGGGTGAATCTTTAAAGAATCACCTAAAATCATATCTTATCTGTAAAGGATATCAAGTGATTGATAAAACAGAAGATGGAATGGATTTAGTCGATTCAGCTCATGTAGTTTGTAAAGGAATACTTAGTAATGAAGGAGATAGGGGAATACTAATAGATGAATTTGGCGCAGGATCATTTATGGCTGCTAATAAGCATAAAGGAATAATATGTGCAGAGGTATCTGATGAGCATTCAGCACATATGACAATAGGTCATAATAATACATCTGTAATAGCTTTAGGATCAGGAATAATTGGAGAAAAATTAGCTGAAAGAATAGTCGATTCGTATTTAGAATCAGAATATGATGGTGGTAGACATCAAATAAGAGTAGATATGTTGAACAAAATGTTATAGGAGGATTAAAGATGAGAATAGCAGTTGCGTGTGATCATATTGTTACAGATAGAAAAAATCATGTAGTAGAATATTTAAAGGAAAAGGGTCATGAAGTTATAGATTGTGGTACTTATAATAATGAAAGAACTCACTATGCTATATATGGTAAAAAAGCAGCTGAGAAAGTTGTTGGTGGACAAGCTGATTTAGGTGTAGTCCTTTGTGGAACTGGTGTTGGAATTACAGCATCTACAGCTAAAGTTGTAGGTACTAGACCAGCATTAGTAAGGGATATATCTTCAGCAGTATATGCAAGGAAACATTTAAATGCCAATATATTGGGGTTTGGAGGAAGAATTACTGGAGTAGGACTAATGGAGAATATAATTGATGCGTTTTTAGAAACTAAATTTGAGCCAACTGAAGCAGATAATAAAATAATTGAAAAGATTGATTCAATTGCGGTAGCAAAAGAAGGGCAATTTGGTAATGAAAAATTCTTTGATGAATTTTTAGAAAAGTGGGATAGAGGAGAATATCACGATTAAAAAATAAAAATAAGAATAAAAATAAGAATAAAAATAATGGAGGGTTAAATTATGACACCAGAAGAATTAGAATTAATAACAGTTGAAATAGTAGCTTATGCAGGAGATGCAAGATCTAAATATGTAGAAGCGTTAAATTATGCAAATGAAGGCAATTTTGGAGAAGCAGAAAAATTAATAGAAGAAGCATCAGAGTTAATAAATGAAGCTCATAAAGTACAAACTAATATGATACAAATGGAAGCGGCAGGAAATAAAGTAGATGTTAGCTTTTTAATGGTACATGCACAGGATCATTTAATGACAGTAATGTTATTAAGAGATATAGTTAAAAACTTTGTAAATTTGGCAAAAAAAATAGGATAGTATAAAAAGTGTAATTGGGTATTGAAAAATTGGTAAGGGGAGATATAGATGAACAAATTAATAGGTCTAATTGAAAAAATGAAGCCTTTTTTTGAAAAGGTTTCAAGAAATCCTTATTTAAGAGCTATAAGAGATGGTTTTGTAAGTTGTATTCCAGTAGTTTTATTTTCAAGTCTTTTCATTTTAGTAGCATGTGTGCCAAATATTTTTGGGTATTATTGGCCGGCTGATGTAGATACTGCATTATGGAAAGCTTATAACTATTCAATGGGAATATTATCTATACTTATGGTAGCAACAATAGCTAAGAGTTTAGCAGAAAACTTTAATAATAAATTACCTAAAACAAGGCAAATAAATATTGTATCAGTAATGATTGTAGCAATAATTTCTTTCTTATTAGTAAGTGTAGAAACTATTGAAGGTGGTTTATCAACCACTTATATGGGAACAAAGGGTCTATTGGCAGGATTTATTGTTGCATTTATAGTACCTAATATCTATAAAGTTTGTGTAAAGAATAATGTCACTATAAAAATGCCAGATGAAGTGCCTAAAAATATTTCTCAAACTTTTGCTGATTTAATTCCGTTATCAATTTGTGTATTATTTTTCTGGCTATTTGATATAGTATTTACTAATTTTGCAGGAATGTGTTTTAGTGCATGGATTTTAGAGGTTCTTCAACCATTATTTACAGCAGCAGATGGATATTTGGGTGTAGCTATTATTTATGGAGCTATGGCTATGTTTTGGTTTGTTGGAATTCATGGACCTTCAATTGTTGAACCCGCTGTAACAGCAATTTATATTGCGAATATTGAGGCAAACTTACAACTTGTACAAGCTGGGGAACAAGCTACCAATATTTTAACACATGGTACATCATATTTTGTTGCTACTTTAGGGGGAACTGGAGCAACTTTAATGTTAACAGCAATGTTTGCATTTATGGCTAAATCAAAGCAACTTAAGGCTTTAGGGAAAACATCATTTATACCTGTATTATGTGCAGTAAATGAACCAGTATTATTTGGCGCTCCTATAGTTTTAAATCCTATATTCTTTGTTCCATTTATATTGACTCCTATATTTAATGTATGGATATTTAAATTCTTCGTTGAGGTATTAGGAATGAACAGCTTTATTTATACTTTACCTTGGACAACACCAGGAACAATTGGTTTAATTTTAGGAACTGGATTTGCAGGGTTATCATTTGTGTTAGCACCATTATTATTAGTAATTGATTTTGCAATGTATTATCCATTCTTTAAGGTATATGATGCACAGTTAGTTGAAGAAGAAGCAAAGAAAAGAGCAGATGTAATTATAGAAAATGCTGAAGAAGAAGTAAAAGCTGAAGTTGCAGCAGTAAGAGAAATAGATATAGCTAGTAAATCAGATAAAGAGTTAAGTGTATTAGTGCTTTGTGCTAGTGGAGCAACAAGCAGTATGTTAGCAAACTCTATTTCAAAAGGTGCAAAAGCGAAGAATATAAAATTAGAATCAATTGCAATGGCATATGGGCAACATAAAGAAGTTATAACAGACTATGATTTGATAATTTTAGCTCCTCAAATGGCATCTATGTATAAGGAATTAGAGAAGGATTGTAGTGCAAAAGGTGTAAAATCAGCCACTACTTCTGGAGTAGAATATGTAAAATTAACAAGAGATTCATTAGGAGCATTAAAATTTGCATTAGATATAATAAATAATTAATTTTAGAAACAAAGTAAATATCATACTATGAGTGTAAAAGGAGAAAAAAGAATATGTATAACTTTGGAGACGATTTTATCTTTGGTGGGGCAACAGCTGCATATCAAGCAGAAGGTGGAGCAAAAGATGATGGAAGAGGACCATGTATATGGGATGAGTATTTAAATAGACCAGAAAGTAAATTTAATGGAGATGTAGCAAGTGATTTTTATCATAAATATAAAGAGGATATAAAATTATCAAATGAATTTGGAATAAATGGAATTAGAGTATCTATTTCTTGGAGTAGAGTTATACCAAAAGGTGTAGGAGAGGTTAATGAAAAAGGAATAGAGTATTACAATAATTTAATAAATGAGTGTATAGCTAATAACGTTGAGCCGTATGTTACTTTGCATCATTTCGATACACCATTACAATTATTCAAAAATGGTGATTGGTTAGATAGAAATAATATTGATCATTTTGTTAATTTTGCTAAGGTGTGTTTTGATAATTTTGGAGATAGGGTAACTAAATGGATAACATTTAATGAAGCATGGGCAGTAGCTCAAAATGGATATATAATTGGTAATTTTCCACCAAGCATAAAGTATGATATTCCTAAAGCTATACAATCTATGCATAATATGATGGTAGCGCATAGTAAAGTTATTGAATTATATAAAAGTATGAATCTAAATGGAGAAATAGGAATAGTTCATACTCTAGAAGGTAAATATCCAATTACTAATTCTCCAGAAGATGTTAGAGCTGCAAAATTAGATTATGTATTATCTAATCAATTTATGCTAGATTCTAATTTTAAGGGATATTATTCTAAAGAAACTATGGAAGTTATTAATGAAATTATGGATAAGAATCATGGTGAACTTAAGATTTATTCTGGTGATTTAGAGATTATTAAATCAGCATCTGAAAAAATAGATTTTTTAGGAATGAATTATTATTCAAGTCATTTCTTACAAGCTTACGAAGGTGAAAGTAATATATATCATAATGGTAATGGAGAAAAAGGGACAAGCATTTTTGCACTTAAAGGCGTAGGAGCACGTGTAAATAATCCTAAAGTAGAAACAACTGAATGGGATTGGCCAATTTACCCTCAAGGGCTTTGTGATATGTTAATAAAAATTAAAAATGATTATCCTAACTATAAAAAGATATATGTAACTGAAAATGGAATGGGATATAAAGATGAATTTATAAATGGAAAAATAGAGGATACTACTCGTATTGATTATGTAGCAAGACATTTAAAAGCTATACTAGAAGCTAAAGAAAAAGGGGTAAATGTAAAGGGATACTTTATATGGTCACTTATGGATGTACTTTCATGGAGCAATGGATTTAATAAAAGATATGGTCTATTTTATGTAGATTTTAATACTCAACAAAGATATCCAAAGAAAAGTGCTTATTGGTTTAAGAAAATGTCAGAAGAAAAAAGATTAGTTGATTTAAATGAAATAAGGTATTAAGGAGATGGTGTAAATGATATTATCTACTAAGGAAATGCTTTTAAAGGCTCAAAGAGAAGGATATGCAGTGCCTGCATTTAATATTCATAATCTAGAAACTTTGCAAGTGGTTGTTGAAACTGCAATGGAAATGAGGTCTCCTGTTATTGTAGCAGGAACTCCATCCACAATAGAAAGTTATGCTGGGCCAGATTATATTAAAGCAATGGCTGAAGTTGCAGCAACTAAATATGATGTTCCTATTGCTATTCACTTAGATCACTTTGAAGATGTTGATGCTATTAAGAAGAATATAGACTTAGGCTTTAAGTCTTGTATGATAGATGCATCTAAAATGGAATTTGAAAAAAACATTGAGACAGTTAAAGAAGTTGTAGATTATGCTCATAGATATGATGTAGTAGTAGAGGCTGAATTAGGTAAGCTTGGTGGAAGAGAAGATGATTTAGTTGTTGATGAAAAAGATACAATGTATACAAATCCTGAGGATGCTGCAGAGTTTGTACGTAGAACTAATATTGATTCTTTAGCAGTAGCAATTGGAACTGCTCATGGTTTGTATAAAGGAGAACCTAAATTAGACTTTGAAAGATTAGTAGAGATAAAAGAAAAGGTAGATATTCCTTTAGTTTTACATGGAGCATCTGATGTACCAGATGATTTAGTTAAAAAGGCTATATCATTAGGAATATGTAAAGTAAATGTTGCTACTGATTTAAAAATTCCTTTTGCAAAGGCAGTAAAAGAATATTTAGATGAGCATAATGGTGAAAGTGATCCAAGAAAATATATGACACCAGGGAAACTAGCTATGAAGGAAATAGTTAAGAATAAGATTGAAGTGTGTGGAAGTATGAATAGATACTAGTAGGAAAAGGCTGTTGCAGTAAATGCACGGCCTTTTTCTATAAAAAGTATTAAAGTGGAAAAATATTGGAGGTATATATGATATTAGTAATAAATTTAAATGCATCTGTAGATAAGAGGTATGAAATGGAAAAGTTAGATAAAGGAGAAGTAATGCGAGCTACAACAGTGGAGAATACACCTGGTGGAAAGGGGATACATGTTGCTAATGTAGCTACAATATTAGATGAAGAATGTATAGTAACTGGTTTTTTAGGCGGGAAGACAGGAGAATTTATTGAGGAAAAGCTTAAGGATTATGGAATTAAATCTGACTTTGTAAAAATTAAGGGTGATACAAGAGAGTGTTTAGCTATAATAACTAATGATTTAATACAAACAGAAATACTTGAGCCAGGACCAATTATTGATAATAATGAACGAGTGAACTTTATAGAGAAGTTTAATAAACTAAGTGAAAGTGCGAATATTATAGTAATTTCAGGTAGTGTACCACAAAATATTGAAACTGGATTTTATAGAGAATTAATAGAAATAGCTAATAAAAAGAACAAGAAAGTGTTATTAGATACAAGTGGGATACTTTTAGTTAATGGTGTTAAAGGAAAACCTTATTTTGTAAAGCCAAACAGAGATGAAATTGAAGCATTGACTGGTAGAAAAATAGAATGTACTAATGATGCGATAAATGAAATTAGATACTTTCATAATGAGGGAATAGAATTTGTTGTTATATCTTTAGGTGAAGAAGGCTCAATAGTTGGTTTTAATAATAAGATATATAAGGTAACGGTACCTAAGGTTAATGCAATTAATCCTGTTGGATCAGGTGATTCGTATGTTGCAGGTGTAGCTATTGGATTAGCAAGAAATTATAATATAAATGATGTATTGAAATTGGCTTCAGCTTGTGGAACCGCTAATGCTATGGAGAAGGAAACTGGAAGTGTTAGGAAAGAGATTGTTGATGAATTAATAGATAAAATTAGAATAGAAGTTTTGGAATAGTAGGTATTTGTATTTCAAATTTAGGTGGAAGCTAGATCATATAAATTTATATATGATTTAGCTTTTTCTAGATAATTGATTTTATGATTTAATTTATTATAGAAAATTTGAACGAAATTACTATATAGTTTTATTAACTAAATATTATTTATATCTATATTCCTGTGGTGATAGGCCATAATACTCTTTAAATTTTTTATAAAAGAAAGTTAGATTGTTATATCCAGATTTTTCGGATATTTCATAAATAGGTAAATTACTATTTTTTAGATAATTTGCAGCATTAAGCATTCGTTGTGTTTGCACAATTTCTTTATAAGTTTTTCCTGTCATTTTTCTTATAAAGGAGCTTAGGTAATTAGGATGGAAATTAAATTGATTAGCAACAGATTCTAAAGTGCACTCATTATAATTCTTTTCAATATATTTTAAAATATCAATAAGATTATTTTGTGAATCATTAATTGTATTTTTTCTATGATAAGAATACTCAGTAGTACGTATAAGCTCTGAAAATAGTAAAATTAAGTAACAATTTATAACTTCAGTAGAACATAACCCCTTATCGAAGTATTCACATAAAATAGACTTCATAAAGAAGTTTGTTTTAGAAGTATCTTTATTATTAAATATTAAATAATTTTCATGATTTGTAGATTCTGTTATTGCATTTACAAGGAATTGTGAAATAACACTATCTGAAGATAAACGGCTTAATAGTGAGCTTGTAAGATAGTCCTTCCTCATAAGTATGTTAATGAAAATATCATTAAAGTGACCAGCTTTTATAGAATGAATAATTCCAGTATCTATTATACATATGTCACCTTTAGTTAATACTATATCTTCACCATTAATATTTTGATAACAAGTTCCAGAATAAATATATACAATTTCAATAAAATCATGGGAATGAGGAGAAACATCAATAAATCTACTTTGTTTATTTATATAAACTATATCACTATCTATAAAGTAAGAACCATTAAATGGTTTACCAGCTTCAATGGATTTATTTGCATTCCAACTAGGATTAGTTTCACTTTGATATTTTATTTCACTTGGGCTTAATGTAAATAATAATTTTTCTAATTCATCTATATTCATAAAAAATCACATCCTTTAAGTTATAATATAAATACTTAAGTTTGGTTAGTCAACAACTTTGTAAACGTTATTTAAAATGCTGAAGGTTTGTTTTATTATATAGTTAAGCTAGCTAATAAAAAATATTTTTAGTTTTAAAAACTTGAGTTTTATGAGATTAAGGGAGTTGGAGGAGAGTATTATGGCTAAGGATTATACTGAATTAGCAAAGGAAGTTGTTGCTTCAGTAGGAGGAAAGGAAAATATAATTAGTGTTTCTAATTGTATGACTAGATTAAGATTTATATTAAAAGATGATAGTATACCTAATGAAAATAGTATAAAGGAAATTAATGGTGTAGCGGGAGTTATAAATCAAGGTGGACAATATCAAGTTATAATAGGAACCCATGTTACTAATGTACTTCCATTTGTTCATAAAGAAATTGATACTATGGGCAATAGTTTAGAGCAAGAAGGAAAAGCGAAGGCCGAAAATATGAAATTGGTTAAAAAAGATAGTCTTTGGAATAAATTTTTTTAAACAATACAGGGATGCCTAATGCCTTTGATAGGACCAATGTGTGGAGTTGGGATATTAAAGGGGTTATTAACAATCCTTACAAGTTGCGGCATTTTATCTACAACAGATGGGACTTATATACTTTTATATAATGCGGCTGATGCATTTATGGTATTCCTCCCAATATTCATTGCATACTCGGCTGCAAAGGTATTTAAAGCTAGTCCTGTACTAATGATGGCTATTGCAGCGGCCTTGGTGAGCCCAACATTATTATCATTTGTTGGAGCTGAAGAAACATTGAGTTTTTTAGGAGTTCCTATAGAGATGGTAAATTATCAGAACACATTTTTTCCAGCAATGGTAGCCTGTTTATTGGGAGCTAATATAGAAAGATTATTTAAGAAGATTATACCTGAAATGATTCAACTTATGTTTGTACCAATGTGTACTTTGCTTGTAACTATACCAATAACATTTTTAGTTATAGGCCCAGTAGTAACTGTTGTATCAAATTGGATTGCAAATGGGGTTGTTTCATTAGTAGCTGTAAGTCCGGTATTAGCAGGAATTGTTGCAGGAGCTTTCTGGCAATTAATAGTATTAACAGGACTACATACTGCTATGGTACCAATAATTATAAATAATATATTTACTTTAGGAGCATGTCCTCTTAATAGTATTTTAACGATGACAGTATTTTCAGTTTCAGGAGTTGCGTTAGGATATGGATTGAAAGTTAAAGATAAGCAAAGAAAATCAATGGCATTAGGAAATGTTGTTGCTGGATTATGTGGTGTAACAGAACCGATTATTTATACTATTGCACTGCCTAAGTTTAAAGAATTTGTATGTGCATTCATTGGCGGTGGGGTTGCTGGTGGAATAATCGGATTTGCAGGAATTAAATATTACAATATGGTTGGTAATGGTATATTTGCATTACCAGGAATGATTGCTCCAACAGGGGTAGATTCAAAATTTTATTTAGCAATAGCTTGTGCTGCAATTGCATTTGTAGTTTCAGCAGTTTGCGCTTATGTTGTTACAAATAAAGAAGATTAATTTTAGTTGAATATTGAATCTGTTAAGCTGATATGAAAAAATAGCTTGATTTTTCATAGAATTGCT
>ERZ791641.830-NODE-830-length-20733-cov-4.251668_pt1 | contig 20733 bp, 16 predicted proteins | sample MGYA00510055_ERZ791641 | MGnify/ENA primary metagenome ERZ791641 (study PRJEB30046, sample SAMN00715226) | human gut metagenome | study: EMG produced TPA metagenomics assembly of the A metagenome-wide association study of gut microbiota in type 2... | reverse complement strand
CCCGGAATTTTGCCTACCGAATACATTTTTTCCTCATAGTCAACCGAAAGAGGGAAGAAGTCAACGCCCTCACGTGGCTTTGCAGACGCTGTTACTGTGCAAAGAACTTCTGTTTCGCCGTAGCGAGCCATAATTGAAGCATTTGCAAGGCCTGCCATTTTGCCTGTTTCAAGTGTAAGCTTTCTGCCTGCAAGTTCGGTTTCCCAAACTTTAAAATTCTTGAAAAACATTTTAGTACCTCATTTCTTTAAATTTTATTTTAAAGGCTTTTTGGTAAGCTTTGATAGCTTCTAAGTCACGTCTAGTACCAATACATACTGAATTTCCTGAAAGTGTACCACGTGCAGTTCTTCCAGCTCTATGTAAATATTCATCTGGATTTGCAGGGAAATCCATGCTTATAATATGAGTAACCTCTGGAATATCAAGACCACGAGCTGATACATCAGATGAAACTAAAACATTGAATTTACCATTTCTAAAAGCTTCGATAGATCTTTGTCTTTCTTCTTTAGAAGCATTTCCATAAATTCCAGTAGATTTAACCTTATGATAATCTAATTTTTCATTTATATTTTGAAGTTCAGTACTATTATTTACAAATACTATAGCTCTTTCTGGGTTTTCAGCAGCTAAGAATTTTCTTAGTGTTTCAAATCTATCCCTAAATTCACAAGCTATATACATATGTGAAATATTAGGATTTAATACAGAAGTTCCTGCTGATTTAACAATCTCAACATCCTTAACTAGTGATTTAGCTATATCTAAAGATGTAGGATTTATGCTTGCAGAGAAGAACATAAGTTGTCTATCTCTCATAGTAGCTTTAATAATATCTTTAATTATTGTAGATTTATTTTTGGCTAAAAGACTGTCAGCTTCATCCATAACTATAGTTTTAATAGTATGTGCAGTTATTTTTTTCTTTTTAATTAAGTCTAAGACTCTTCCTGCAGAACCTACTATTATATGTGGCTTTACTTCTTTAAGTTTTTTTATTTGTTTTTCAATATTTGATTCACCCATTATTGTTAATGAAGTTATATTCATATTGGAGTTTTTTGCAAGTAATTTAATTTGTGAATCTATTTGCATAACTAATTCATGAGTAGGAGCTAAAACTATAGCTTGCATTTCTTTTTTATCAGTATTTATTTTTTGAAAAATAGGGCATAAATAAGCTAATGTCTTACCACTTCCAGTATGAGATTCTGCTATTATATCTATATTTTCTAAAGCTTTTGGAATAGTAAGCTTTTGAACCTCTGTAGGTGAAGTTATCCCTTGAAGCTTTAATCCTTCTATTATGTTTGTATTTAAATTAAGTTCATTAAATGACATATTCATTTTATTCTCCTCGGTTATTAATAATTATCTATTTTAGTATACACTAAAAATAATTTAAGTATAGAAATTTATTTTTTTTAATATAAAATGATTTTTAAATAATTAGTACATAATAATAATATATTAAAATTAACAAGGTAAAAAATGGAGGAAAAATGAATAAAATGTTAAGATAATGTTTAATTTTTGTTAAAAAAATTAAAAAGATTTTTGGGAGTATACGTATACTTACAACTATATAGCCATTTTTAATTAAAAAACAGTATTAATATATTTAGAAAACTAAAACTTGAATTTTAGTACCAAAGTGATAATATAATAATAAAGTAAGTGAAAGTCAAATACAAAGGAGAAAAAAGAGATGAAGGATGCATTTAAAATTTATAAGAATGATATGAAAAATATCTTTAAAAATTATGGTGCACTAATTGTTGTTATAGCATTATGTATACTACCATCTTTATATGCTTGGTTTAATATCAAAGCATCTTGGGATCCATATGCTGAATCGGCTACTAGTGGAATTAAGATAGGAGTTGTAAACAAAGATTTAGGGGCAACTTTAAATGGTAAAGAAGTTAATTTGGGAAATGATGTTGTAGATGAATTGAAAAATAATAAGCAGATGGGATGGCAGTTTGTAAGTGAAGAAGAAGCAACTAAAAATGTTGAAGAAGGCAAATATTATGCCATGATTACAATTCCAGAGGATTTTTCAAAGAGTCTTACATCTATAATTACACAAGATATTGAAAAAGGAAATATAATATATACAGTAAATGAGAAGATAAATGCAATTGCGCCTAAGCTTACAGATAAGGGAGCAAGTGCTATACAAGAAAAGGTAAGTAAAGCAGTTGTAGAAACTGCAAGTGATGCAATCTTTGGAGTAGGAAAAGATTTAGGAACTGAATTAGAAAATCAGCTTCCTAGATTAAATAATATTTATAATCAATTATTAGAGGTTCAAAGTCAGTTTTCTAATATAAATGATGTTGTAAATTTAGCTGGAGATGGAGCTGATAAATTAAAAACATTAATTTCAGATATTCAAAATGATATTCCTTTAATAACTGAAACATTAGAAAATTCACAAAAGTTAGGTACAAATTTAGAAGAATTTTTAAGTACTTCAAAAAGTAATTTAAATAATATTGCACCTGTAATAAAGAATGATATAAAAATATTAAATGAAATTGCAAATGAAATTTCTACAAATACAAGTGCATTAGTTGATGCAATTAATTCAGGATCAGCATATGCACCAGAAATAGTTGATAGTATTTTAGAAAAGTTAAATAGCATAAATAAGAGTGCTGAATCATTAATTGGAATATTAGAAACTATGAATAAATTTAATCCAGGAAAATTTGATGATATTATTAATACCTTAACAAACGTTCAAGGAGCAATAAATAAATCAATTACTGCGTTAAATACAGTTAAAGATAGTATAGCTAATGGTGGAACACCAGATTTAAGTTTATTAAATAACGTTATATCATTTACTAATGATGTAAGTAATATTACAAATGATTTATATAATAACTTTGATTCAAATATTACTAATAAAATTAATACTATTTTTGATGATGCATATACTGTAGCAGATAATGTAGTATCAGTATTAAAAGAAGCACAAGATAAATTACCACAAGTAACAGATATTATGAATACTGTTTATGAAGGTGCTGATAAGGGGATCGAGGGGATTGATTTTGTAAAATCAAAACTTCCAGAAGCTGAAAATTTGCTTAATGATTTAATAAGTAAAATAGGAAGTGTTAATGATAGTACAGATATTAAAGAGCTTATAAATTATTTAAAGAGTGATGTAGATACAAGAAGTGACTTTTTATCAAATCCTGTTAATATTATAGAAAATAAATTATTCCCAATGGGTAACTATGGAACAGGAATGACACCTTTCTATACAGTATTATCATTATGGGTAGGATTATTATTATTGGCATCTATGCTAACTGTTGAAGCAGAGGGTGAATACTCTGCAGCATCACAATATTTTGGAAAAATGTTGTTATTTATGACAATAGCAATAATTCAAGCGATAATAGTATCATTAGGGGATTTATATGTTTTAAAAATATATTGTGTAAATCCGGCTTTATTTGTATTAAGTAGTGTATTTACTAGCATTATATTTACATTTATATTATATTCACTATGCTCAGTGCTTGGAAATGTAGGTAAAGTATTAGGAATTGTACTATTAGTTTTACAAATAGGTGGTTCAGGAGGAACATTCCCAATTCAATTAACACCAAAGTTCTTCCAAGCAATTAATCCATTTTTACCTTTCACTTATGCGATTTCACTTGCAAGAGAATCTATAGGTGGAGTAGTTCAAAGTGTATTGGTTAAGGATATAGTTGTTCTGTTAATATTTGGAGCAATCTTTATATTAATTTCATTATTCTTAAAGAAACCAATTAATAAATTATTACATGGATTTGCTGAAAGTATTGAAAAGAGCGGTATTGGAGAATAAGTTAATAAGTATTTTATATAATAATGGGCGATGTATTTGATTTTAATACATTGCCTATTATTATATAAGTACAAAGTAAGCAAAAAAAATTAGTAGTAAATAGTTAAAAAGTATGATAAAAGTAGTATATATTACGTTTACAAAATATTCATAAAATTAAGGAGAATTTATGAGAAGAAAAGAAATCGATTGGATAAGAAACATATGCATATTAATGTTGTTTATTTATCATACATCAGCAATATTTACAGACTTTGGAGATTTTTATATTAAAACAGAAAAAAGTAATATTTTTTCTAACATATTTATACTATTAACTTTTTCTTGGTATATGCCTTTATTATTCTTTTTAGCTGGGGCATCAACATATTTTGCTCTTAAAAGAAGAAGTGAATTTGAATACATAAAAGAAAGAACTAAAAAGCTATTACTTCCATTTATATTTGGAATAATAGTAATAGTACCTCCTCAAACTTATTTAGCTAGACTTTGGAGAGGTGAAAGTAATATAAACTATTTTAGTCATATGAAAATGTTCTTTACGAATGTAAGTGATTTCATGGGGTTTGATGGAGGTTTCACACCTGCACACCTTTGGTTCATATTATTTTTATTTGTGATTTCATTAATTGGTGTTAGTATTATTAAATGCTTTAAGCTTATTGGTGGAAAGAAAGTAATGAACAAAATTAAAAATGTTATTTTAAGTAAATACGGTTTATTTATAGTTATTGCATTAACTTTTATTGCAGAAATGGTACCAGGGGTTGGTGGAAAGGGATTAATTTTAAATCTTTTAATGTTCTTATTTGGATATATTACTTATAGTGATATTGATTATATAAATGCTATTTTTAAATATAGAAGAACATTTGCAATATCAAATGGAATTATTATTATATTAGGACTTGGATATTTTTTAAGCTTAAGAAACATGGAAATAGGTATCTTAAAGAATATAGCTGAAAATGGAATTAAATGTTCTATGATAATTACGGCTATCATAACTATAGTTGGTTATGGAATAAAATATATGAATAAAGAAAATAAATTATTAAGGTATTTAAATAAAGCTTCATTTCCAGTATATATTATGCATCAAACTATTTTATTAACATTAGCATTTTTTATATTACCATTAATGTTTCCACAATGGTTTTCTATAATTATAATAAACTTGTTATCGGTTTTAATAACATTTGGATTATATGAAATAATTAAAAGAACAAGATATATAGGAATATTACTTGGAATGAAATAACTACTTTAGATGAATATAAAAATAAAATTACCCATATAGATTAGGCAAATAGGAGTGTCTAATCTATATGGGTTTCTATTATATAAAAAAATAACTTTATGAATATTAGATGATAAGTTAGGAAAATATTTTAGTATTTTTTAGGTTAAACTAAGTTATAGGATGAGTATAGTCTTTGGAGGAATTAACAAATGAAGAAGGAAGTATTTTTGAAAGATATCAAAAATGGTACAGAAATAAAAATATCATTGATGGTAATGAGGGTAATATTTAGGGATACAAGTAAAGTAGTATGTATTTTAGCAGATAAAACAGGTGAAATAAAAGCAACTATACCAAATAAAACAGGAGATATTATTGAAGGAAAGGTTATAGAAATAGAGGGTAAGAGAGATGTTAACTTAGAAGTTAAAAAATATGCATTGGTAAAAGAGTATAATGCTATAGATTACTTGCCTACAGTAAAAAGGGATATAGAGGATATAATGACTGAAATTGAATTGTATACAGATGAATATATAATTTCAAGAGAAGGAAAGGCTTTAAATGATTATTTCTTTAAAGATGAAAGTTTCTTAGAAAAATTTAAAAGAGCCATTGGAGGAGTTTCAATGCATCATAACTATATAGGGGGATTAGCAGAGCATACATTAGGAGTAATGTATTTAACAATTATGCTTTGTGAAAGGTATAATTGTAGAAATAAAGAAATTGCAATTTTGGCAGCAAAGTTACATGATATAGGGAAAATATATGAATTATATTATGATGGACCATTTAAGTATACATTAAGAGGTGAAATGGAAGGTCATATAGTAATAGGAATACAGATGATAGAAAAAGCATTTAATGATAATCCTGGTTTTTATAGTGAGGATTTTATTACAAGAATAAAAGGATGTATAGTACAGCATCATGGAAAACTTGAGTATGGATCACCTAGGGAAATGAGAATGGAGGAATCTTTTATTCTTAATTCTGCCGATTCTATTGATGCAACTATGAATAAGATAGAACAAATAAAGGAAAAAACAGAAGCTGGAAGTTGGTCAGAATATGATAGAAGGATTGAAACAAAGTTATATTTATAGTGATATAGAATTATTATAAGGAAAGGAGATGGTAACATGAATGGATTTAAGGATAAATTAAATGAAGAGGATATATTTGTAGAAAGTGAAAGCAGCAATACTTCTATTATAAGTGTTGAAGATATAGTTAAATCTAATAATAAGAATGATTTCAATAATATAAAAGAAAGTATAGATATAGAAAGAGAGAAGTTTGGGCAAAATAATAAGTAGATATTAGATAAAAAATGTATTTTTGCAGTTTTAATTATGTAACGAAAAATTAACTAATTTATAAATTGACTTGGATAATTAATATGGATATAATCTTTTATAATAGTGAGGTGGAGAGTATGAGTATAAGAAACAATAAGAAGATTATTTTTGGAGCACTATCAGCAGTTGTGGCATCAGTTGCAGCTGGGGTATTAGTTAAAAATAATATTGATAAAAAAGCTAGTAATCAAGGCGAAAAGAAGAAAGAAAAGAAAAGTAAAAATGTATATTACACAGTATATTTAAATGATATTTATAATCCATATGATGATAAAACTATGTCAGAAGATGATATGATAGAAGAAATAAAAAAAGAAACATCATTATAGAAAATAAAAGAGTGTTTACTATTAATTTACTTTTGTTTATTATAATGTAAGTAAATTAATAGTAAATGCTTTTTTATTATTTAAATTTAATAAAAAATATTATTTGGTATTTTTTTAAAGTTGCTATATTATAATAAGAAAGTGAGATAGTTGCATTTTTGAATGGGAAAATAATAGCTTTATTACCATAGAAAATTGTGCTATAATTACAACGGTATATTTTTTTATTGGAGGATTCGACATGAAACACATAAAAACAATCAATAAGACAAACATCAAAAACAGTCTTTGCAAACCAGGTTGCAAAGAATGTGCAAACTCATGCCAATCAGCTTGCAAAACTTCTTGCACAGTTGCTAACTTAGAGTGTGAAAACTAATTAAGGACAAGCAGTAACTATTTACTAGTTACTGCTTAACTTTATAAATGAGGTTCTAAATCTGTGATTTAGTTAACCGAATTTACTCATTCGACTGGAGGGAGAAGGAGTTTCTTTTAAAAGGAATCTGTGATTTAGTTTAGTAGAAATTACACAAGATGTACTTATCTAGTTAAGAGGATAAGGAGTTTTATTATAATTATGTGGAAGTTGAGTTTATCTAATTGATATTAGGATTAAATGAATTATTAGGTTGTAATCGCGAGAAAGAGCGTATTAATAAAAAAGAATACTAGGAGGAATTGTGAAATGGCTTTAATACACAAATTTAAACAAGGAGATAACTTCTTTGTTTTAGACGTTAATACAGGGGCTGTACATATTGTAGACGAATTAGTTTACGATTTAGTAGATGATAATAAACTAAGAGATAAAGAAGAACTTATAAAAGAATTTGGAGCTAAATATGGTGAAGAAACTATATCAGAAGCTTATGAAGAATTATTAGAGCTTATAGATGAAGATATATTATATTCAAGAGATCAATATGAAGATATAGCACATTCATCAATGGATGATAGAGATTATATTAAAGCAGTATGTTTAAATATAATTCATGGATGTAATTTAAGATGTAAATATTGTTTTGCTGATGAAGGTGAGTATAATGGACATAAAGGTGTAATGTCTGTTGAAACAGCAAAAAAGGCGATAGATTACGTAGTAAAGAGAAGTGGTCCAAGAAGAAACATTGAAATTGATTTATTTGGTGGAGAACCAACAATGATCATGGACAAAGTTAAAGAAATAATAGCTTATGCTAGAGAAAATGAAAAGGCTTGGAACAAGAATATCAGATTTACTATGACTACAAATGCAACTCTTTTAACTGAAGAAATGATGGATTTCATGGATAAAGAAATGGGTAACATAATCCTTTCATTAGATGGTAGAAAAGAAGTTAATGATAATGTAAGAATTAAAGTTGATGGAAGTGGTTCTTATGATGATATACTTCCAAATATTAAGAGAATGATTGAAAAGAGAGATAAATCTAAGCATTACTATGTAAGAGGAACATTTACAGGAGCTAATACTGACTTCTATGAAGATGTTAAGGCTATGGTAAATGAAGGATTTAGAGAAATTTCAATTGAACCAGTAGTTTTAGAAAAAGGACATTTCTTAGAGCTTAAAGAAGAGCACTTACCAGAAATATTTGAAAACTATGATAAACTATATAATGAAATGGCTAGAAGAAAGAAAGAAGGAGATGAATTCAACTTCTATCACTTTAACATTGATTTAAATGGTGGACCATGTGTTTATAAAAGAATTTCAGGATGCGGTGCAGGATTTGAATATGTTGCAATAACTCCACAAGGAGAAGTTTATCCATGTCACCAATTTGTAGGTAAGGAAGAATTTAAGCTAGGAAGCATTTATGATGATACTTATGATGCTGAATTAGGTAAGAAATTTAAGAAGGCTCACATCTATAACAAGCCAAAATGTAGAGAATGTTGGGCAAGATTCTACTGTAGTGGTGGATGTCAATCAAATAACTTTGCATTTAATGGAGATATGAATATTCCTTATGAAATAGGATGTAAAATGCAAAAGAAGAGAATTGAATGTGCAATAGCACTTAAAGCTGAATAAGATAACGAATAAGGACAGGCATTTGCTTGTCCTTATTGTTTATTATTAAAATATATTGGTTTATAATATTAATAAATATTATTGAATAAAGCCGTAGAGTTTATAGCTTGTGTTTAAGCAAAAAATAAGAGGTGATACATAAATGGAAGAGTATATTTTTGATAACGGATTAAAGTTGATTTATAAAAAAAGTAATAGTGAGTTAAGTTCTATATGCATATCATTAGATGCAGGAGCTTCAAGAGATGGTGAAAAGCTTGGAGTAGCACATGTAACAGAGCATATGGTTTATAAAGGAACAGAAACAAGAAGTGAAAAACAAATAAACACAGAATTAAGCAATATATTTGGATTCCAAAATGCTATGACTAATTATCCTTATGTTGTGTTTTATGGAACATTATTAAGTGAAGATTTAAAAAAAGGATTAGATTTATTTTCAGATATTCTTTTACAACCAGTATTTACTGAAGAAGGTTTTAAAGAAGAAATGGAAGTAATAAAGCAAGAACTTAAGGAATGGGATGAAGATTTAGAGCAATACACAGAGGATAAGCTTTATTATAATTGTATGGATAATAGAAGACTTAAGTATCCTATTATAGGAACTGAAGAATCATTAAATAACATGACAATAGATGATACAATAGACTTCTTTAATGATTATTATTGTGCAAATAATGCAACAATTACTATTATTTCAGATTTAGAATTTGAAGATATTAGAGATATGGTAGAAGATTGCTTTATTGACTGGAGAAGTGAAAAGCTTCCTGAAGATGAAGAAGTAATTAATTATCCTAAGACTGGAGTATTTATAAATAAAAAGGAAGATATAAATAGTGCAAAGGTACAAATTATATTTCCAATTAATGAATTAAATCAATGGGAAATAAAAGCATTAAGAGTTTTTAATCAATACTTTGGAGAAGGTGTAAACTCAATTTTGTTTGATACATTAAGAACAAAGCATGGATTAGTTTATGATGTATTAACTAGAGTAGCAAACGAAGAATATATAAAAGTTTATAAAATAACTTATAGTACTGCACATGAAAATGTGGATAAATCAATAGAAATTGTGAAAGAGTTAATAAAAGATGTTGATTCTTATAGAGAAAAATTAAAAAAAGAAGATATTGAGAAATTAATAAAGAGCTTTAGGCTAAAAAGATTATTTGCAAATGAGCAAAGTGTGAGATTAGCTATGGGAATATCAACATATGATACTATGTTTGGAGATGGTATGTTATATATTGATGAAACTGAAGATTTAGATAAGATGCCTATAGATTATATTATTGATACAGCTAATAAAGTATTGAATAATATGACAGTTCAAGTAATTAAGTAAGAAGAGGAAAATATGAGTAAAAAAGTACCTTTATTAGAAGAAGTATTAAAATATAAAAAAGAGAATAATCTTATTCTTTCAATGCCAGGAAATAAAAGTGGTATTGGATTTTTAAGAGATGATATAGGAAAAGAATTTGCATTAAATATGGGATTCTTGGATATTACAGAAGTTGATCCATTAGATAATCTTCATGCACCAGAAGGGATAATAAAAGAAGCTCAAGAATTATTAGCAGAAACATATGGGGTTAAAAAAGCATATTTTGTTGTTAATGGCAGCACAGCAGGAAATTTAGCTTCTATTTTTGATGCCTTTAATGAAGGGGATGAAGTTTTAGTAGAAAGAAATTGTCATAAGTCAGTTTATAACGGACTTATTTTAAGAAAATTAAAGGTAAAGTATATAGAACCTGTAATTCATGAAGATAAAGGGTTATTTTTACCACCAACAGAAAAGGAAATATATAAAGCATTAGATAGATGTAATAATGCAAGAGGAATAATATTAACTTATCCTAATTACTTTGGGATAGGATATGATATTTTTGACACATTAAAAGATTTGAAGGAAAGAGGATTGACTATAATTATAGATGGAGCACATGGAGCTCATTATGGAATAAGTGAAAGGTTGCCTAAATCTATAGTTTCATATGCGGATTATATTGTTTTAAGTGCACATAAGACTTTGCCTAGCTTAACTCAAGGTTCATATCTTTTAGTAAATAATGATAAGAATGTTGGTTTTTATTTAAAAGCTTTTATGACAACATCACCATCATATTTAATAATGTCATCATTAGATTATTCAAGATATTATTTAGATAATTATGGAGAAAAAGATTATGATAAATTAATAGGTTTGGCAAATAAGTGGAGTATTAAAATTAATACGTTAAATAAAGTAAGTATTTTAAAAGAAGAAGACTTACCACAGGGTTATAATTTAGATTTAAGTAGGTATATATTAACTTTGCCAAAAGGATATAGTGGACATAAATTGTTAGACTATTTACGAAAGATGAAAATACAATGTGAAATGAGTTTTGCATGTGGAGTAGTATTAATTTTATCACCTTTTAATTTAGAAAAAGATTTTGAAAAGATTTATAATTCAATTGAAAAATTAGATTTATCATTAATAGTAGATAATCAATATCAAAATTATTATAGTATAATTCCTGAAAAAGTATTAGAGCCATATGAAGTATTTGATAAAGATTTTGAGTATGTTGATATTAAGAAGAGTATAGGGAAAATTTCAAAAGAAGCATTAATTCCTTATCCACCAGGAATTCCATTAATTTGTGGCGGTGAAGTAATATCAAAAGAAGCTGTTGAAATCATGCTTGGATATATCAGAAATAATAAAACTGTGATTGGGATAGAGGAAGAGTTAGTAAAAGTAATAAAGTAGTAAAAAATAAATTCTTAAATTTAAATGAATACCTATAGTTAAAATTTCAAAAACTATAATATATCATTTAAAGGAGATGAGTTTATGGATTATAAAGTTGCAGATGTAACTAAAGAAGAAGTTGAAGCAATTAAAAGAGCTGAAAATTTAATTAAGTCTGAAACAGGTAAAGAGTTTGTGATGATAGCATGGGAAAAAATTAAATAATATTTTATATAAAATTACAATATAGATAAAAATATATTGTAATTTTTTATTATTTATAAATTAAAAATAAGAGAATTTCAATTAAAAATTGGATAATAGCAAAATATTAATAAAAGTTGGTTTATTTTGCCGTAAAAATATGTATAATAAATGTATATGTAAATAGAAAGCAAGGTGGTTACCATTAATAAATTAAAGATATTAAGCTTATTAATACTTTCGGGAATATTAATTACTCCATCTCATATAGCAAAAGCAGAAGGAATTTATAATGTATCTGAAAGTGATCTAATTAAATTATTAGAAAAATATAAAGATGAAGAAATTGTATTAGAAGATGGATTAGTTTTAACTGTAGGACAAGCTATTAATTTACCAATAGATGAAGGCTGGACTATATATAATGAAAATGTGGCTGAAATAGTAGATGGTGAGCTTGTTGGAAAATCAGTAGGTAGTACTTTTGTATCTCAACAAACAGAGGATACCGTATACATACTAGAAGTATGTATAACTGAAGAGGGTATAAGTACAGCTAGTTATGCTAGAAGTAATGTTAAAAATGTAGATAGAGATTACTACAAGGTATTTATTGATCCAGGACATGGTGGAGTTGATAATGGAGCTGTACAAAATGGAGTTCTTGAAGATGAAATTAACTTGCAAATATCTAAAAAAATAGAAGCTAAGTTAAAAGCTAAAGGTGTAGAAGTTAAGATGAGTAGGTATGATGATACATATTTATCTTTAACTGATAGAACTTATATGGCTAACAAAGAAGGTTCAGATGTATTTGTTTCTATACATCAAAATTCTGCTACAAATTCTAGCGCAAAAGGAATCGAAACTTATTATTATTCAACGAGACAAGATAGTAAGGAGTTAGCTACAGATATACAAAATGATTTAATCCAAGCTACAAATGCAACTGATAGAGGGGTAAAAACAGCAAATTATGCGGTTATTAAAACTGCATCAATGTCTTCAAGTCTTGTAGAATGTGGATTTATCTCTAATCCTACTGAAGCGCAAAATTTAAGTTCTAGTAGTTATCAAGATAAGGTTGCTGAAGGAATTGTTAATGGAATAATGGATTATTTAAATAATAATGTTATATTAAATAATTCAGGAACACAAAAGCCAGGAGATTCTACAACGACAGAAACTGTACAAACAGGTACTGTAAAAGTAAGTAATTCATTAAATGTAAGAAGTGGAGCTGGAACTAATTATTCTGTTTTAGGATCATTAAGTAATGGAGCTAAGGTTGAAATAGTAGGTACAAGTGGAAGCTGGTACAAAATAAAATATGGAAGCGGATATGGATATGTTAGTAAGGACTACGTTACAGTAAGTTCAAGTAGTAACAATTCAAGTTCAAACAGCGGAAGTAGCAATAGCGGAAGTTCAAACAATACTACAACAACACCATCTACAAGTACAACAGGAACAATAAAAGTTAATGATACATTGAATGTAAGAAGTGGAGCAGGAACAAGCTATTCAGTAATAGGATCATTAAAGAATGGTGCAACTGTTGAAATAGTAGAAACAAGTGGAAGTTGGTACAAAATAAAATATGGAAGCGGATATGGATATGTTAGTAAGGACTACGTTACAGTAAGTTCAAGTAGTAACAATTCAAGTTCAAACAGCGGAAGTAGCAATAGCGGAAGTTCAAACAATACTACAACAACACCATCTACAAGTACAACAGGAACAATAAAAGTTAATGATACATTGAATGTAAGAAGTGGAGCAGGAACAAGCTATTCAGTAATAGGATCATTAAAGAATGGTGCAACTATTGAAATAGTAGAAACTGTTAATTCATGGTATAAAATTAAATTTAACAATGGATATGGTTATGTATCTAAAGATTATGTAGTATTACAAAATAGAAGTATAGCTGAAAATGTTGCTATGAAAGAAGGAACTGTAGTTACGGTTGCATTAAAAGTAAGAGAAAGTAATAATTTTGAATCAGACATAATTGGAACAATAGCTATGGGTGAAAAGATTTCTGTTTTAGAAGATAATGGTGAGTGGAGTAAAATAAGCTATAAACAATCAAATGGATATATTTTAAATGAATATGTAGATTTTAATATAGCGTAATTAAAACTAGATGTGAGGGGTTATGTAATAATATTTTGTGGATATAATAAATATATACATAAAATAAAGATTACATAACTCTTTTAATTTATTGCTAGTAAAAATTTAAAATATGTGTTAAACTGAATAACCAATTATAAATAAGCAAAAGAGGAGTGGGCAAATGGAACTGTTTGTTACAGATTTAGATGGAACATTAATAAATAAGGATAGGAAAGTGACCCAAAAATCAGTTAAAATTATAAATAATCTTATTTCTTTAGGAATGAATTTCACAGTTGCAACTGCTAGAACACCAGCTACAGCTGTTGAAATATTACAAGATTTAAAATTAAAATTACCTGTAGCATTGATGAATGGTGTTTTAATATATGATACAAAAGAGTTAAAATATATTGATATAAAAGATATAAATACAGAATCAACATATAAAGTGTTAGATATTTTTGAAAAGTATAATAAAAATCCATTAGTATATGGAATTTTGGAAAATCATTTATGGGTATATCATAAAGAATTTGAACATGCTTATGAATATAATTTTTATAAGGAAAGAGCAGATAAAAAATTAAAAACATTTGTAAAGGTAACAGATTATAAAGAATCTGTATTGAAGTCAAATATAATTAATTTTGTTGCTTTTGATGAATATGAAAAAATAAAAAGCATCGCAGAAGAAATAAGTAAGATAGATGGTATAAATGTTAATTATTATAGAGATGTTTATGAAGATTGTTATTTCTTAGAGGCATATAGTAGTGAAGCCTCTAAAGCAAATGGAATTAAATATCTATCAAAATATATAAATTATGATAAAGTTATATGTTTTGGAGATAATGTTAATGACATACCAATGTTTGAATTAGCAGATGAATCATACGCAACTTCTAATGCAGCAGATGAAATTAAGAAAATAGCAACAGATGTTATAGGAAGTTGTGAAGAAGATGGAGTTGCAGAATTTCTTAAAAGTAGATTTGAATAATAAAATAGAAAAATAATTTAATAAAATGATAAATTGAAACAGTAAACTTATTTTTGTTGATAAAATAATAATAAGTTTACTGTTTTATTTATAAATTCATAAAAATTTTAACGGAAAATTCATATAAAGTTACAATGTAAACGTTGAATGAGATATAAAGCAATTAAATTCCTTAATTTAGGGAAAAAATAATTTTTGAATAAGGCTAGTAATATCAAGGGTTGAGGGTATATTTTATTTATAAAAAATAAAATGAAGAAAATATTGATAAATTGTTAAGTAAAATTAGATGGATATTGATAGATTTTCATAAAAAGATTGAAAAAAATATCAAAATAATATAACATTAATACAAGAGTAATTTCGGAAAAATAAAATATACCAAAAGGGGGAAATGATATGGATAACAAAAGAGACCAGTGGGGGACGAAATTAGGTTTTATTTTAGCTGCAGTAGGATCGGCAGTAGGTTTAGGGAATATATGGAGATTTCCGTATTTAGTATATGAAAATGGAGGAGGAGCATTTTTAGTTCCATATTTCTTTGCTATATTTACAGCAGGAATTCCTCTATTAATTTTAGAGTATGGAATGGGACATAAGTTTAGAGGGTCAACTCCATTAGCAATGGCAAGAGGAAATAAAAAGTGGGAATGGCTTGGATGGTGGCCAAGTATAACTGCTTTCTTCATACTTGGATATTATTCAATGATTTTAAGTTGGGCTATGAAGTATTTTACATTAAGCTTTAATAAAGGATGGGGAAGCGACCCAAATACTTATTTCTATGATGATTTCTTAAAGCTTACTGAATCACCATTTCAATTTGGTTCAGTAATATGGCCTGTATTAATTGGTATTTTATTAGTTTGGGCAATAAGTTGGTTTATATGCTATAGAGGTGTTAAAGGTGGTATAGAAAAATTAAATAAAGTATTACTACCTACATTAGTAGCTATAATGGTAATAATAGTAATCAGAGGTGTAACTTTAGAAGGTGCTACATTAGGTTTAAATAAATTATTTACTCCAGATTGGAGCAAGGTAATGGAACCTAAGGTTTGGATAGCTGCATATGGACAAGTATTTTATTCATTAAGTTTGGCTATGGGTATTATGATGACATATTCAAGTTATTTACCTAAAAAGACAGATATAAATAATAGTGCTTTTATGACTGGATTTGCAAACTGTGGATTTGAATTCTTATGTGCTATAGGGGTTTTTGCAATTTTAGGATTTATGGCAACAAGTCAAGGTGTTGGAATTGAAGAAGTTGTATCAAGTGGTATTGGATTAGCATTTATAGTTTTCCCAAAAGTATTTACTATTATGGGAACATGGGGAACAATATTAGGATGTTTATTCTTTGCTTGCTTAGTATTTGCAGGGTTAACTTCTTGTGTATCTTTAGTAGAAGCAGTTTCATCTGCAGTAATAGACAAAACTGGTTGGGAACGTAAAAAAGTAGTTTCTGGAATAGCATTAATAGGTGCAGTGGTAAGTGCTACATTTGCATCAGGTGCTGGATTATATATATTAGATATTATGGATAACTTCGTTAATTGTTATGGAATAGTAGTTGTTGGATTATTAGAAGCAATTGTTATTGGTTGGATAATAAAACCTTCAGTTATAAGAGAACATACAAATAAAACATCTTACTTTAGAATCGGTAAGTGGTGGGATTTCACTGTTAAATTTGTAACACCAACAATGTTAGCAATAATGTTAGTAAGTAACTTCGTAACTGAATTAAAAGCACCTTATGGCGGATATAATTTACCAGAATTATTTGCATATGGATGGTCAGTTATTGGTTTAGGTATTATAGGGGCATTATTATTCTCAAGAAGACCGTGGAATAATAAAGCAATAGAGAACTTTAAAGATGAAGATGAAGAAGAGATGAAAGAGGAGGTAGTTTAATTATGACAGCAACAGCAATAACTTACTTTGCTATTGGAGCAATTGTATTATGGGGTGGACTAATTACTACTTTAGTAATCTCAATAAAAAATGAAAAATAATTTATTAGGCAATCCAAATTAAACAATATACATTTAGCAAAGAAAGCGGAATCGCAAAAGCGATTCCGCTTTCTGGTTTGTCATATAGTTTAGGGTTTCACGTGTAAGTAACGAAAAAAAGAAGATATTATCTAATCCAAAATAAATTGCTAGGTAGCAGTGCAGTTGCTAATACAGAAAAAAATAAAAGTATTATAGGGGGAGGACCAATTATTGTATATAATCATTTTATTTTTGCGTTCCTACAATATAATAATGCAATTCACTTTTAGACAGGTTTCCTCATATTCTATAATATGAATTTAATGAGAAGGTGAAATTATATGTGTGGAATTGCTGGAATGGTAGACTTCAATAGAAATATACAAGAAATGAGAAATACTCTAACTAGGATGGTTAAAACATTGGAGAAAAGAGGACCTGATAGTGAGGGAGAGTATTATTCGAAGAATGTTTTGTTAGGACACAGAAGATTAATTGTTGTGGATCCAGAGGGCGGAAAACAACCTATGATAAAAATTGTAGGTGGTAAAAAGTATGTCATTGTTTATAATGGTGAACTTTATAATACAGAGGATTTGAGAAAGGAACTATTAAGTGAAAATTATACATTTGATGCATATTCAGATACTGAAGTATTATTAACAGCATATATTGCTTGGGGAATAGATGCTATTAATAAATTAAATGGAATATTTGCGTTTGCTATTTATGATGAGGATAAAAATCAAGTATTTTTAGCAAGAGATCCAATGGGGGTTAAACCTTTATTTTATTCAATTAAGGGGAGTGAAATAATCTTTGGTTCCGAAATAAAAACTATATTAGCACATCCTGAGGTAAAAGCAGAAGTTGATAGAGATGGATTAACAGAACTTTTTGCTTTAGGACCATCAGTGGCACCAGGAAGTGCAGTATATAAAGGAATAAAAGAAATAGCTCCAGCAAATTGTATGTTAATTACAAAGGGAAATGTTAAGGTTTGGGAGTATTTTAAGGTTAAAGCCGAAGAATTAAATGAAACTGTTGATGAATCAATTGAACATGCAAGAAGTTTATTAGTTGATGCTATAAAAAGACAATTAGTAGGTGATGTGCCAGTATGCACTTTCTTGTCAGGAGGGTTAGATTCATCTGCAATTTCAGCAATTGCAGCAGAAGAATTTAAGAATAGAGGTAAGCAATTAACAACTTATTCAATTGATTATGAAGGTAATGATAAATATTTTAAAGCATCATTATTTCAACCAACATCAGATCAACAATTTGCAGAATTTATGGCAAAAGAAATAAATAGTGATCATAGAACGGTTATTTTAAAACATGAGGATTTAGCAAAAGCTTTGAAAGAAGCAACTATTGCTCGTGATTTACCAGGGATGGCGGATATTGACTCATCATTATTACTATTTTGTAAGGAAATTAGAAAAGATTTTGTAGTTGGACTATCAGGTGAATGCGCAGATGAGCTATTTGCAGGATATCCATGGTTCACACATGATGAAATGATATATGCAAATACTTTCCCATGGTCAAGATCTGTTGGTGAAAGAAAGACAGTGTTAAATAAAAATCTACAAAATTTAAAAATTGAAGAACTTACTAATGAAGAATATTTAAAAACATTAAAAGAAGTACCACATTTAGATAATGAAGATAAAAGAACTTATAGAATGAGAGAGTTATTTTATTTGAATCTAAAATGGTTTATGGTAAATTTATTAAATAGAAAAGATAGAGTAAGTATGTATAATAGCCTAGAGGTTAGAGTTCCTTTTGCTGACTATAGAATAGTTAACTATGCTTTTAATTTACCACCAGAAGTTAAGCTTTTAGATGGAAGAGAAAAGGGACTATTAAGAAAGGCGCTTGTTGGAATATTACCTGATGAAATAGTATTTAGAAAAAAGAGTCCATATCCTAAGACTCATAATCCTATATATACAGAAATTGTTTGTAACATGATGAATGAAATACTAAAAGATAAAACTTCACCTATATTAGAAATAATAGATAAAGAAAAAGTGCAAGAAATAGTTGATACCGAAGGAAAGGCATATAAGACACCTTGGTATGGACAACTTATGACAGGTCCACAAATGATAGCATATTTAATTCAAGTAGATATGTGGTTAAGAGAATATAATGTTAATATACTAATATAGTTAGAAATGTTTATAGTATAGAAAGAATCATAAGGGGGAAGATTAGAACTAAAAGTGGTTTTAATCTTCTTTTTTATTATTTTAAGTAGCTGATTTAAATAGTTTTAAGTTAATGGTAAAGAAAAAAGATAAAGAATAGTTTGAATTTATTAAAAATAAAACATATATTGACAAAGAAAATTAGATAATTTATAATGAAACGCGAATAAAAAAAGGACTCATATAAATCTCTAATATGGTGGGATGTTTCTACGAAAAACCTTAAATTTTCAGCTATGAGTGAATTTAGTATATATTAACTCTATACGAATCATCTAAGAGTTATGGTGTATTAATTTCGCTATAGTAATTTATTGATTTTGAATATAGAGCAATATTATACTCATATAAAAATGTGATCATTTAGGAGGAGTAAACTTATGAAGAAAAAAGTTATGGCATTAGTACTTTTAGCACTAATGGTAACAGGTTTAGTTGGTTGTGGAAGCGATAACAACGCATCAAAATCAGAAGAAGGTAAATTAAAGGTTGGTATGGTTACTGACACAGGTACGATTGATGATAAATCGTTTAACCAAGGTACATGGGAAGGAATTAAGGAAGCAGAAAAGAGTTTTGGACTTGAAACAACTTTTATGCAACCTAATGGAGAATCAGAATCAAGTTATTTAACAGAAATACAAAACCTTTATGATTCAGGATATAAGTTTATAGTAACACCAGGTTACAAATTTGAAACAGCTATATATAAAGCTCAAAGTCAATATGAAGATGCAAAATTTGTTTTAATTGATGGAGAACCGAATGATGGTAATGATAATTATCTTGTAGCAGATAACACAGTTGCAGTATACTTTGCTGAAGAACAAAGTGGATTTATAGCTGGGGTTGCATCAGCAGTACAATTACAAGATGGTGATTTTGGATTTATTGGTGGAATGGAAATACCATCAGTTAAAAAGTTTAACTATGGATTCCAACAAGGTGTAGCATATGCTAACGAACATTATGGAACAAATGTTAGTTTAAAGGCTGAAAATATAGTTTACTCAGGATCATTCTCAGATACAGCTTTAGGACAACAATTATCAGCTCAAATGTATGATAATGGAGTTAAAGCAATCTTTACAGCAGCTGCTGGAGTTAATATAGGTGTAATTACAGAAGCTAAAACAAGAGTGGCTAATGGGCAAGAAGCATGGGTTATAGGTGTTGATTCAGATCAATATGATGATGGAATATATGAAGGTAATAAATCAGTAGTATTAACATCAGCTATTAAAAAGATTGATGAAGCAGCTTATCAAATAATAGAAGATGAAATAAATGGTGAATTCCCAGGTGGTCAAGTATTAAGATTTGATGCTAAAAATGATGCAGTTGGTATTCCAAGTGAAAATCCAAACTTAAGTGATGATACAATTGCAAAAGTTAATGAAGTAATAGATGCTATTAAAGCAGATAAAATTGAAGTTAAAACTGAATTATAGTATTGATATAAAATTAGGACTATGTAATAATGCATAGTCCTTTTTGATTATTATTATTATTATTATTATTATTATTATTATGGAGAAATATATATTAAATATAAATTAATTCAATTAGAGTAAAATATA
>ERZ791641.796-NODE-796-length-21661-cov-4.205822_pt1 | contig 21661 bp, 16 predicted proteins | sample MGYA00510055_ERZ791641 | MGnify/ENA primary metagenome ERZ791641 (study PRJEB30046, sample SAMN00715226) | human gut metagenome | study: EMG produced TPA metagenomics assembly of the A metagenome-wide association study of gut microbiota in type 2... | reverse complement strand
CTTCGGCCTGTTTTGCCAGCTCGTCGATCATTGCTTGCATGGATGTTCTCTCCTTCTCGTGTTCGTGTTGTCAAAGCGGGGCAAAGCAAAAGCGCCCCGTCCCCTGCTCAGAGCCAAGCTCCAAGCAAAAGGGACGAAGCGCTGTAATTTCACTCCGCGGTACCACCCGGTTTCCGCCCGAAAGCACAAAAGCTCCCAGCGGCTCTCAAACGCCGTAACGGGGCGCGCCGTCCTGTGCTAATAAGCCTTTCAAAATCCAGGCTGTTCGCGCAGGCCGCTCAGGAGCGAACTTCGGCACACATCCACGCGGAAGCCCTTTCAGCCGGTGAAGCTTCTCTCTTTGCTGTGGAACCGCGTGCGTACTTTCTCCGTCGCTGCGTTTCGAGGTATTCAGGTTTGTTGGTGTTGATAACCATGAGTTATCTTAGCACACTTTTGCCCCATTTGCAAGCGCGGGCGGCTATTTTCCGGGAAATTGGCGTTTTTGCTTGCCTTTTGGCTCCGTCTATGGTAGTCTTAACATACAGTTTGCAGAAAGAGAGGTACACGGTATGGCCCGGAATGCGTTTGCTTTTTAATTTTTAAGCAAATTTTATGCAGTTCTGGCTCGAAGTGTACCCTTTTCTCTCTTTCAGCAAAGCGTGGAGCATGATTTTCAGCGCCGCGTAGCTTTGCTATGGGGCGTTTTTGTTTTGCCGAAAATCGGAAAAAGGGCGCACATTTCTTTGTTATGATAGGAAAGGTGTTCCCCATGAATTTAAAAAAGCAGCTTGCCTGTTTATATACCAATTATTTCTTTACCGGCCTGCGCATCACCGATGCCGTGTGGGTGGCGCTGCTGGCGGCCCGAGGCTTTTCCCTCTGGGAGATCGGCTTTGCCGAGAGTGTGTTCCACATCATCAGCCTCCTGTGCGAGGTGCCCAGCGGCATGGCGGCCGATCTGCTTGGCCGCAAAAAGACCCTCGTGGTCGGCGGCGTGTGCGTCGTGCTCTATAATGTCCTGATGGCCTTTGCGCCGGACCTGTTCTCTATCTGCGTGGCCATGGGCCTGTATGCACTGGCCAACGCCATGTTTACCGGCACTTTTTCAGCCCTGACCTACGACAGCCTCAAGCAGTGCGGCAAAACCGACGACTACCTCAAAGTATCCGCCAACTGTTCCCAGATCACTCTGCTGGCCACGGCCATCGGCTCCCTCGCCAGCACACTGGAGCGTTTTCTGCGCTTTTCCGGCTTCTACCTGCTGAGCGCCGCCTTTGAGTGTACCGGAACCCTCGCCACTGCCCTGATGGAAGAGCCCATCGTCACCGAGGCACAGGCCAGCCGGGAAAAGCAGGCGCTCCGCGATCTACCCGGGCAGCTCGTCCAGCTGGTAAAGGACAGCATCAAAGTCCTGCGCTCCTGCCCGCTGGCGGCAAAGCTCATCGTCTCCGCTGCCGTTATCTGCGTGCCCAGCTACCTGACCAAGATGTTCGTCCAGCAGCGCCTGGTGGAGCTGGGCTGGCCCACTGCCCTGCTCTTTTTACCTCTGCTGCTCAGCGGACTTGCCGCCATGCTGGGCACGGAGGTTGGCAGGCGGCTGCACCCTCGCCGTCTGCGGCGGTTCTACACCATCTGCGCCCTCCTCTGTGGAGTCGGGTGTGTACTGGTCGGCACGGCCCCTGCACTGGGCAGCATCTTTGGCTGTATGCTGGTGCAGGGTTCTCTGGAAGCCTGGAGCCTCCATGAGGACCGGATGCTGAACGACAACATCCCCAGTGACCAGCGCGCCACCCTCATCAGTGTGGACGGCATGGCCTACAGCCTGCTCATGATCCCTGCCAGCCCGCTGGTGGGAGCCGTGGGCGATGCCTTTGGGCAGGCCGGTGCCGGGCTCGTGGTGCTGGGGCTGCTGGTGGCTGCAAGCGGACTTCCACTTTTGAAAAAAGCACGTTCCTGATACAAAAAGCGCACCCTCCTCTGCTTGACAGAAATGGGAGGGTGCGCTATAATAAACTCAGAGATGGACACTGCGACAAGCGGTTGTCCCTCAAAGGTTTAGGGTTTTATTTTGAAAACCGTCACCTTGGCCGAGGTGGCGGTTTTACTTTTTGATCCGCAGTGTGAACGTGAGTCCAAACAGATGGGACGTCAAAGTGATCGGCATTCTCTCACCCCCTTTCGGGGTCGAGGGCCAAACCGCCTGCCTCATGTGCAGTGTCCAGCCGCCTTTCAGCGGCAGCTTCAGTGTAACATAGCCAGCGACAAAAAACAAGGAGATTCCCCGTAAGCTGTTGGAAATCTCCTTGTTTTTTGTTATTCTTTGATTTTTACTTGTTCACCAGTTCTTCTGCCAGAGCGTCCATCTGCGCCTCCGCAGCGGCATTGACAGCAGAGCGGATGGTAACGACGGTATCACAGACGGTCATGTTTTTCATGCCGTCCAGCTCGGCCCGCATGAGTTTGGCCGCCATGGGAGCCCAGGTGCCGTTCTCCATCAGGCCGACGGTGCGGTTCTGGAAGTTCTTGGTCTTGAGGTGGGTCAGCAGAGCCTCCATCGGCGGGAAGAGGAAGCCGTCATAGGTGGCGCAGGCCAGAACGGTCTTGCCGCAGCGGAAAGCTTCGGTGACGGCGTAGGAGACATCGACCCGGGTCAGGTCGATCTCCACCACCTTCGCCCCCTTGGCCCGGAGCTTTTCGGCCAGGATGTGGGCGGCGGCGCGGGTGTGGCCGTGGATGGAGGCACTGGCGACCAGAATCTTCTCCGGCTCCTCCGGCTTGTAGCTGGACCACATATCGTAGTAGTTCAGGTACTTGCCAAGGTCGCCGGTGAGGACGGGGCCGTGGAGCGGGCAGATGGTCTTGATGTCCAGCGCAGCGGCCTTTTTCAGCAGAGCCTGCACCTGCGGGCCGTACTTGCCCACGATGTTCAGGTAGTAGCGGCGGGCCTCGCTGGCCCAGTCGGCCTTCTCGTCGAACTTCGCCACAGCGCCGAAGCGGCCAAAGCCATCGGCGGAGAAGAGGACTTTCTCGCTGGACTCATAGCTGACCATGACCTCGGGCCAGTGGACCATGGGAGCAAAGACAAAGGTCAGGGTGTGGGCACCCAGTGAAAGGCTCTCGCCGTCCTTTACGGTCACACGACGGTCTTTGGCAACCGCCTCCGGGCCGAAGAACTGATCCATATACTGGAAGGTCTTGGCGTTGCCCACCACTTTCATCTCCGGGTAAAGGGCCGCCAGCTTTGCAATGTTGGCACCGTGGTCCGGCTCCATGTGGTGGACGACGAGGTAGGCGGGTTTCTCTCCTGCCAGTGCCTCGGTGACGTTCGCCAGCCACTCCTCCGTGGCACGGTGATCCACGGTATCCAAAATCGTGGTCTTCTCATCCAGAATGACATAAGAGTTATAGCTGACGCCGGTGGGGACCGGGTACTGGCTCTCGAACAGATCAATGGTGGTATCATCCACACCCACACCGAGAATCGCACTGCTGATATGTTTCACGCTCATGGCAAGTTTCTCCTTTGATTTTGTTTTATTCAGGGGCCGTTTGGCCATTGTTTTTAGGAACCGTTCTCAGTATAGCACAACGTTAAAATTTTCGCAAGAGGCAGCTTTTTCGGGCGGCTTGCGGGGAGCTTTCTCCTCAACGTGCATCCTCCTCATGATCTCCCGGCAAACGAGCGGTCACCGGGCGGCCCGGCTCGGTATCCAGCTCCAGCAGGGTGGCCGCGCTGGCTTCATCCAGGCTTTGGACGCCGCGCAGCTTTCGGCTGATGGCCCGGGTGCGCACGCCAATGAGATTGTCCAGCTCTTCATCTGTCTGGCGGAGGCGCTGCTGCATCTTGGAAAGCCCCTGCCCGAACTTATCAAACTCGGTCTTCACCGCACCCAGCAGCTGCCAGACCTCGCCGGAGCGCTTCTGGATGGCAAGGGTCTTGAAGCCCATCTGCAGGCTGTTGAGCAGCGCCGCCATGGTGCTGGGGCCTGCCACGTTGACCTGATAATCCCGCTGCAACACTTCCAAAAGCCCGGCATTGACCACCTCGGCATACAGGCCCTCAAAGGGCAGGAACAGGATGCCGAATGCCGTGGTGTAGGGCGGCTCCACGTATTTCTCGCGGATGTCTTTTGCCTCGCTGCGGAGAACGAGTTCCAGCGCGTGGCGGGCGTTCTCCACGGCAGCAGCATCGCCGGAAGCCTGGGCGTCCTGTAAATGGGCGTAAGTATCCCCGGGGAACTTGGAGTCAATGGGGAGCCAGACGGTGCTGCCGTCCACGCCGGGCATCTTGATGGCGTACTCCACCCGCTGGGTGCTGCCCGGGATGGTGGCCACGTTGGTATCATACTGCTCCGGGGCCAGAATCTCCTCCAGGATGGCCCCCAGCTGGATCTCGCCCAGGATACCGCGGGTCTTGACGCCCGAGAGCACCTGCTTCAGCCCGCCGACGTCCGCCGCCAGCGATTGCATTTCGCCCAGACCCTTGTACACCTGCTCCAGCTGCTCGTTGACCGCCTTGAAGCTCTCGCTCACCCGCTTTTGCAGCGCGTCCTGCAATTGCTCGTCCACCGTGTGGCGAATTTCATCCAGTTTGCGGGTGTTCTCCGCCTGCAGGGCGGTCATGCTGTCGGCCAGGGTCTTGCGCAGCTCTTCCAGCTTCTGGGTGTTGGCCGCTTCCAGGCTCTGGAGCCGCTGGGTCAAGATCTGCTGCTGGCCGCTCTGGCCCTGGGCCAGGGTGCTGCTCATGTTCTGCACGGCGGTCTGCAGCGTTTCGCTCACGCTGCGGATGGCGGTATAGTTCTGCTCCGCCATAGCAGCCTGCTTCTGCTCAAAGGATTTGGCCTGGGCTTCCAGCTTCTGGGCAAGCCACTGCTTGAGCTCCTCGGTGTCTCCCCCGCCCCGCCGGGGCTTGTTGCCGCGGTAGAGCAGCAGGGCCAGCATCAGGCAGATGGCCACCAGAAGCACGGTATATAACATTGCCAGAAATTCCATTGATATTCTCCTGTAGTATCCCCTCAAAACAGACAGCGATACGAGCGCTCTGTTTTGCCAAAGACATCGTATCGCTGTGTTTCGGGATTTATTTCAGCGGCCTCGCCCTCTCAGGCGCTACCGTGTCCGCTCTCCCAGAGAGAGCTTTTTGCTCTTATTTTTACTCTTCAATATACTGGACCAGCTCTTTGGAGGAGACGGTCTCGTCGCCGTAGAGGCCTACGCCGTCCGCTTCCACCTCACCGGTCTGGTTATCGCAGGGGTCGGCCCGGAAGCCCAGCATGGGCGGTGTGAACGGCGCTGCAAACACGCTGTTGGCCACCATGCGGTCGGGATCCAGATTGCCAAAATAGTGCTGGCGGAGCGTTTCGTCGCCCCGGCGCGCCATGGAGGCACCGAAAGAGCAATCCGCATACAGCCAGCCCTTGGGGGCCACATAGAACATGGCCCAGTCGTGGCAGCCCACTTCATCGGGGGTGACATAGAGGCCGCTCTGCCAGCGGGCCGGGATGCCTGCCGCGCGGCAGAGGGTGATGAACGTGACTGACATGATGCCGCAGTCGCCCCGGCGGTCCCGGGCGCAGTGTTCCGGCAGGGACTCGTGGATAAAGTAGCTCGGCTGGTAGTGGTAGCGCACATTCAGCGTGACGTAATCGTAGATGCGCTTTGCCTTTTCCATGGGGTCGGTGATGCCTGCCGTGAGCTGGGCCGCCAGCGCCTTGATGTAAGGCGTGAAGACAATGTGGGAGGGCTGCTCCTCGGTGTCAAAATCCGGCTGCTCCGGGGCAGAGGGCGTATCAGAGGGGTCCGTGTAAACTGCCGTGTTGCGGTAGCTGTACTGGACGCCGAAACTGCGGTTCTCGGTGAGGTCGGCCTCCCAGCAGACGGTGCGCTGAGGAGCGTTTTCCGGGGCAATGACCGTCGGTTCCTCGGTGAACTCCTCCAGCTCGATGTCACTCTGGGAGAGGCAGGCAGCAGGCAGCGGCAGCCAGGCGCGGACATGCACCGCGTCCCGGCCCTCAGCCTTGGCCTTGGCAAGGGCGGCGGCAAAGGCCTCGTCCGACATGCCAACACTGGCTTTCAGGGTGATGCGGGCGCTGGCGCTGCCCTGCTCCGCCATCTTTTCATGCAGACGGCGGCAGCGCTCTTTCTCGCTGTCCTGCTGGGCGGGCGGGTCGATCTGCCGCCGGGCAAGGTCCGCATGGGTGGCGATCAGCGTGGAAGCAAAACGGTTCTGATACCGCTTCTCCCCCTCCACAAAGCGCCAGTCCATCCGGTTTTCCCGGTCCAGCATCTCAAACTCTTCCGGTGTAAAATCTTTTAACCTGCGCTGCATCTCGGCAATGGCGTCCGCCTTGCTCCAGGTGTACTCCGCCGGGATCCGCCGCATGATCTCCCGCTGGGCGATCATAGCGTCCCGCAGAACGTCCACCCCGTGGGGGGTGGGGTTCTCGGGCTGGACATCCATGTGGGGGCACAGGCCCTGGCTGTAGGGGCTGTTCTGGGTCATGGTCCAGTCCTCAGCAAGGTAGGCGTCGATGCGGGCAATGGCCTCCTCGTAGTACCCGGCCGCTTTCAGCCGCTCCACATCATCGGGCAGGCCCACGTTCAGGCTGCGGAGCGTTTCGTTCAAATCTCTTGTGTTCATATTTTCTTTCCCCTCTCATAAAAATCTCAGGTTACTTTCTTCCAGAATGCCACGGCAGCGTTCAGCCAGCCCTCTGCGTCGGTGCCAAGCCCAATGCCAATGCCGTGGCCTACGTCTTCATATACCTTTTCCTCGTGGGGCACACCGTCGATCTCCAGAGCACTCTGGAGGGCAGGCCCCTGCTGATCGAACCCGAACAGCTTCAAAATGCGGTCGCTCTTGCCGTACCACAGGAACACCGGCGGGTAATCCGGTGCAATGAGCTTGGAGAGCGTGTAATCATAATAGTGTTTCTGCATCCAGTCGTCCACGTCCAGCAGGGCCGTGTAGGCGGGCTTTGCCAGCGAGAAGTTGTTGATGGGGTACGCCAGCAGCAGCGCCCCGGGTTTGGGCACGTTGTACTTCTGCCAGCCCTTTTCCGCATCGCCAAACACCCCGGCGATCTGCCCGCCGGAGGAATACCCCAGCAGTGCGTAGCCCTCCGGCTGGACGCCGAACGTCTCGGCGTTGGCCGTGATGAACTGGATGGCCCGGCCCAGGTCGTCCATGGGAGCGTTGTTGCCCGCCTCCCTGCCAATGCGATACCGCAGAACAAACACCGCGTAACCCTGCTCGTGCAGCTCCCAGGCCGTGGACACGCCGCCCCTCAGCTCGCCGCTGTAGTAGAGCGCGTTGCCCGAGAGCACCACGGCATACCGGGCGTTGGGGGTATCCGCCGGGAAATAATACAGCTCGGCGTGGTCCCGGCTGGGCTGGGCGGCGATTTCCTCCGGCGAGTAGAGCTTATAGGTGATCCGGGTGCCAGACTCGTAGTTCTGTATCAGCAGGTTCAGCCCCGCCGCACAGCTGGCGGCAGAGCCGCTGCCCACCACCTCTTCCAGCGTCTCATTGTTGTGGGCATTCTTGAACCAGGCCAGGTCCCGCTCCCAGGTGTGGATGTCGGTATAGAGGCCGGACGCCTGAACGGCGGGGTTCTGGCGGATCTCCCGCATGATGGTCTGTGGGGTAATGGGCTCCTGCGCCATAGCCGGGAGCGCCAGCATTGCGGCCAGCGCCAGGCTGGCAAGACATGCGCTTGGTTTCACAGAGTTCACGCCCTTTTTCAAAAATTTGCCGGGAGTTACGCGGCTGTGTCCGCCGCTTTGGCAGCGGTCTGGTTCTCCCAGAACGCGACCGCCTCGGTGATCCAGCCCTCCGCGTCGGTGCCGCGGCCCGGGCCGATCTTGTGAGGTGCATTATTATAGTGATGGAAGATGTGGGGCACGCCGTTTTTTACCAGTGCTTTCTCAATGACACGGCCCTGCGCCGGGGTGTACATCTTCGCCAGGGTCACATCGTTTTTGCCATACCAATGGTAGACGGGCGGGTAATCCGGTGTGATATAATCGGAAACATTGTAGTCGAAGTAGCGGGGGCCGTCGGCGTAAGGGTCAATGAGGAGGCCCCAGACGGGTTTCAGCTCAAAGAAGTTGTTGACGGGGTAGCCCAGCAGCAGAGCGCCCGGCTTGCTCACGCCATAGGCCTTGTAGCCCAGCGTGTCGGAATCGGAGGCAAACAGGCCGGCGATCTGCCCGCCGGAGGAATAGGCCAGCACCGCGTAGTCCTCGGGCTGAACATGGAACTGTTCCGCGTGCTCGGTGATGTACCGCACGGCCCGGCTCACATCTTCCAGCGGGGCGTTGTCTGCCGCCTGGTCGCCAATGCGGTACCGCAGCACAAAGCAGGTATAGCCCAGCTCGTTGAGCCACTCCGCCGTGGAAACACCCTCACGCATCTCGGCGCTGGTGTGGATGGCGTTGCCGCCGATGACCCGCACGAACTTGCCGCCAGGATCACTGCCCGGGAAATAATAGATCTCCGCTTTCTGGCGGGTGGGCACGGCGGCGATCTCCTCGTCCGTGTAGAGCTTATAGGTGATCTGGATGCCGGAGTTGTAGTTTTCGATCATCCGGTTCAGGCCCTTGGCGCAGTCCTCAGCGGTGTAATCGTTGACATACTCCCGCAGGGTGGTATCTTTCCACTTGCGGATATCCCGGGGGGTGTCCTGCTCCTGATTGTAAGTATACAGCCCCGCCCCCATGACACTGGGGTTCGACCGGATCTTGGCCATGGGAGTGTCCGGTGTGATGTTGGCCTCCCCTTTTGCTCCAGATGCCTGGGCTGTCCGTGCCGGCAGGGTGAGCAGGGTGGCCAGTAACAGTGCGCTCGCAAGGACCCGTTTCAGTTTCATTCCCGTGTGTTCTCCTTTTCCGGTACGATACCGGAGCCGACAGGCCCCACAGTGATTGCGTTTTTTGCCAAAGAGGTCTATAATAGGAGCCTGTCCGACAGCGGTTGATTTCTTCTATTGTATCACAACCGCCTGTATTGTCAAAACAAATCTGCATCCTGGGCTGCGATGCCCACGCCCCGGCCTTGTCTGAGTGTTGTGCTTTGAGGCGAAATTTGCTATACTTGCCATATTGAAAAAGCATCTCTCCATGGCAGGAGAGCTCTTTTGGAATTGCGTGAGAAATCAGGGAAAGAAGTATGAGTGAGATCACGACACGGCCCATGACTGCGGAAGACTGGCCGTATGTATCCAAAATCTATTTAGAGGGGATCGCCACGGAACATGCCACGTTCCAGACCACCTGCCCGCCTTATACCGCATGGGACGCCTCCCACACCAAGGACTGCCGTCTGGTGGTGCTGGACGACGGCGTGGTAGCCGGTTGGGCCGCCCTGCACCGGGTAGACCCCCGCTGGTGCTACCGGGGCGTGGTGGAAGTGAGCATCTATGTGGGCGAGCAGTTCCGGGGCCGGGGCGTCGGCTTCCACCTGCTCACGGCTCTGTGCAACGCTGCCGACGCGTCTGGCTACTGGACCCTGCAATCCACCGTATTGCAGGACAACGAGGCCAGCCGCCGCCTGCACGCCAAGTGCGGCTTCCGTCTGGTGGGGCGGCGGGAACGCATTGCCCGCGACTGCCATGGCCGCTGGCTGGATACATTTTTGATGGAGCACCGCTGCAAAGAGGACGAGCCGACGGGATACAAAAAATTATAAGCCACACAAGCAAAAATACCACCGTGCACGTTTTGACGCACAGTGGTATTTTTTATCTGTACTGTATTTTTACTTTACAGGTCATTCCCCGCATTTATCGCACCACAGCCAGAGAGCCCATGGGGTCCCAGGGCTCCAGAGCGATGGGTTCTGCCTCGTAGGCAGCGATCTGCTCGGCGGTCAGGTACTTCTTGTTGACCACGACCTGATACATGTACTCATCGAACCAGCGGTCGGTCATCAGGTAGTAACCGTCCTTGCCCGGCTCCTTACCCCAGCTGTTCTCCACACGCCAGCGGTTGGGCTTGCCGTTCTCATCCAGATTGACGCCCTGGAAGACCATGGCATGGGTCATCAGGCTCTGGCCATAGTCCAGGCGCTCGGCTTTGGTCATGGTGAACCGGGTATCCAACAGGTCTTCCAGACCGCGGATGTCGAGATCCATGATGCCGGAATCCCGCTCGGAGTGCTTGCCCACGTCGCAGCCGAACCAGACGGGCTGGCCGTCTTTCATCTGGGCGATGGCAGCCTTCTTCAGCTCTTCGATGGGCAGGTTGAGGTAGCGCACGGCGCTGCCCTCTTTCACGTTGCCCAGGTACTGCACGGTGTAGCTGCGTCCGTAGGGCTTATCCTCGGTGGGAGCATTGATGAGGCTGACATAGTCGCTCAGGTCAACGCCCACATACTTTTCAAAGAAGCTCTTGGGGGTCAGGCCCTCTTCACGGTGGAAGTTGTTGTTCTTATCGCGGTACTCAAAGGTAAAGGTCTCGGGAGGCTCGCCCAGGCAGATGCAGAGCAGGCGGTAGATCTCGCCCAGCATCCGGGTCTTGCGGGCGCGCAGCTCGTCCAGGCCCTTGCCCTCCTTGTGCAGCTTGCGCAGGATGCAGGCATCCTCCCGCAGCTTCTCGGTCAGCGTCATATCCATCTCGCGGCTGCCGGAAGAAGCCTTGGACTCGGGGTAAGCGGTCTTGGGCACCACGCCGTACTTCTCGATCAGATTGCAGAGCATATCCCACTGGCCGCCATCGTTCACAGGGGCCATCAGCAGATAGGACACCAGACGGCCATTGGCGGGCTCGTCCAGCGTGTCGAGGATGCTCTCGAGGAAGTAGTTGGATTTTTCCAGCTTATCCCAGAAAAAGAGGTAGGCCTGCGAGAGCTCAAAGGTCTTGAGGTCGTACTTCTTCATCACCTGATAGCGCAGGGTGTTGAGGGCCGCGAACATCCAGCAGCGACCACTCTGCTTCTGGTTGCAGATCTCGCCCTGCTCCAGGCTGATGGAGTATTCATGGACATCCTGCTCCACAGCCTCGCGGCGGATGGCGGAAGCCAGCAGGCCGTTGTTCGTCACGGCGTTCATGGCCACGCGGTTGGCGCGCTGGGCGCTGAAATCGGCGTCAAAGGCTACGATCTGTTCTTTTGTAATTTCCTGAGACATTGGTTTTACGTCCTTTCTTACCACTCATTGTCCGGAGCATCCGCGTCGGCCACCCGGGCGCGCTGGAACATGCTCTCCACCACAGCACAGTATTTGTCGGCCAGACAGACGATGACCGCCTCGCGGCAGGTTGGCATGTGGCGGAACGTCAACGGCCACATGTGGCTCTGGATGATGTTCTGCTCCTTTTTGGTGATCTGGAAATAATTACGGGCATTCACGCAGGCAGACCCCGGGTGGGAGAAGCCGTGCATCTCAAACAGACGGCGCAGCCCCCGGAAACTTTTGCGCTTGTGCCAATCGTACAAATAAAAATCGTGCAGGAAAGCTCCCACCGCCAGAGAGGTCTCATCGGCCCCCAGATGAAAGCGGCGGTTGAGCCAGAAGCTGACCAGCACCACGTTTTTGCAGTGCTGGTAGGTCGTCACATCGCCATGCTGGATAAACTCCCGCATCCGCTGCACTTCCGGGTGCCGGTCATATCTTTCCAGGATGGCGGAAAGCCGTTCCCGTTCCAATTCAGAAAGCTGCATGCAGCATCTCCTCCTAACCTCTCCGTCATCTTCGCTTCGCTCGATGCCGCCTCTCCTGTCAGGAGAGGCTTTGGCATTCCGGTACGTTTGCCATCAAACACAAATCAATTTCATCGAAAACAAAACCTCTTTGCCAAGGGCTCCCCTGGCAGGAAAGACTCCCCCAGCCGGGGGAGGTGGCACGCAAGTGCCGAAAGGGGAACGGCTGGCGAGCGTCAGCGAGGCTGAGAGGTTTTCAGGACCGGAGCTGCACAGGGTTGGAGTTTCCAAAGTTCTCGGCCCGCGTGGGGTTCTCCCGCTTGAGGCTAAAATCCACCAGATACTGCTTGCTGCCGTCGCCCATGGCTTCCAGCTCTGCCAGCTTTGCGTTGGCGGACTCCACATCCGGGTACCACTGGATGAGGAAGAAGTTTTCTTCCTCCACGCCGTAGTACAGCCACTGGCCGTCGGCACGGAGCAGGTCGTCCAGATGGTCCACTTCTTCGCCGTCCGGCAGGCCAAGGCCCTCCTCGGCGTAGACATTCTCCGGTTCCACCTGCAGCACTTCGATCACATCAATGGAGCTCTGCAGATACTCGTCCTGGGAGATGCTCTTATCCGAGAGCTCCCAGCCGGTGAGAAACGCCTGCATCATCAAATCTTTGACCGAGATCTTGGTTTCCATATTCATTCCCTCATTCCTGTTTGTCTCCGCTGACCAGTATACGGCAGCCGCCGTGACAAATCAACGGTTTCTTTGTGAATTTTTATCAGAACCAATCTTTAGCCCCCTGCTGAGGGGAGCTCCGCGACACGCCCGCATCCGCGGGATGGAACGGTGAGAGGTTTTACTTCAAATCGAAATCAAAGGTTTCTCCCAGCCATTCCAGCGCCAGCTCCACCCAGTGATGCCGGTGCGCGCTGGCAGCATCCACCTCAGCCGTGCTGATGCTGGTGCCGTGCCGCCCTTTCTCAAACAGATGGGCCTCACAGGGCACGCCTGCCCGGCGCAGAGCGGTCAGCAGCAGGAGGGTGTTTTCCACGGGCACCGTCTGGTCCTCCATGGTATGCCAGACGAAGACTGGCGGTGTGGCCGGTGTGATCTTGTCCTCCAGCGTGAACGGCTGTTGGGCGGCAGGGTCTTCGCTGCCCGCCAGCTGGACAAAACTGCCCCGGTGGGCATATTTTCCTGCCGTGATGACCGGGTAGGCCAGCAGCACCGCATTGGGGCGGTGCATCGGGGTACCATCTGGCAAATCGAGCACCGCGCTGGAAAGAGCCAGGTGTCCGCCCGCGGAAAAGCCGCAGACCGCGATTTTCTCCGGCAGCAGGTTCCATGCTTCCGCACGGGAGCGGAGCAGGCCGATGGCCGTGTTGAGCTGGCGCAGGGGCTGGTAATGCCGCGCGCCCTCCCCTACACTATAAGTAAGGATGGCCGTGTGGTATCCCGCCGCAGCGAACTGCAGGGCCACCGGGTCCGCCTCCCGGGCGCTGACATGGTTATAGCCCCCGCCGGGCACCACGACCACCACCGGGCGGCGCAGCGCATTGGGCATGGCCTGGGCAGCGTCCCGCAGATAGACGGTCAGACTCCCGCCGCCGGGGAGCGGGCATTGTTCCAGACGCATGGCGGTTCCTCCTTGTCTTTCATCTGCTCCTTGCAGAGCGGGTGTGGTTTGCACCTGCTCATTATAGCGTTTTAACAAAGAGAAGTAAAGCCAGCCTCAAATAATTCTGAACATTTTATGAAACCCCTTGATTTTTGGGCCGCCGCGGTGTATATTAGCACTCGAAAGTTATGAGTGCTAAGGCTTCAAAAGCAATTTGTTGCCTGCAGTGCTTAATCTGAGATAAAAGAGGTTTTGGATTATGGCGAAAAAAGAATTTCAGGCCGAAAGCAAAAAGCTGATGGACATGATGATCAACTCCATCTACACCAACAAGGAGATCTTCCTGCGGGAGCTCATCTCCAATGCTTCGGACGCCATCGACAAGCTTTACTATAAGAGCCTGACCGACACTTCTGTCGGGATGAACAAGGGCGATTTCCGCATTCTGATCACCCGTGATAAGGAGAACCGTCTGCTGACCATCTCCGATAACGGCATTGGCATGACGAAAGACGAGCTGGAAAAGAACCTGGGCACCATCGCCCACTCCGGTTCTCTTGATTTCAAGAAAGACAATCAGGACGAGAGCATCGATATCATCGGCCAGTTCGGCGTGGGTTTCTACTCCGCGTTCATGGTAGCCGATAAGGTCACGGTCATCTCCAGGGCCTACGGCTCCAATGAGGCCTGGCAGTGGACTTCCTCTGGTGCGGACGGCTATGAGCTGGAGCCCACCGAGAAAGACACTGTGGGTACCGACATCATCCTGCACATCAAGGACAGCACCGATACCGACAACTACGAGAACTACCTCGATGAGTACGGCATCGTGGCCATCGTGAAGAAGTACAGCGATTACGTCCGCTATCCCATCCAGATGGAGCGGGAGAAGAGCCGCCAGAAGCCCGAACCCGATCCCAAGCCGGACGACTACAAACCCGAGTGGGAAACTTACACCGAGCTGGAAACGCTGAACAGCATGGTGCCCATCTGGAAGAAGCAGAAGAGCGAAGTGACCGATGAAGAGTACGCAAGCTTCTATAAGGATAAGTTCAACGATTACTCCGACCCCGCCCGCGTCATCGTGAGCCGCACCGAGGGCACCGCCAATTACAACGCCCTGCTCTTCGTGCCCAGCCACCGCCCCTATGATTTCTACACCAAGGACTACGAAAAGGGCCTGGCTCTGTATGCTTCCGGCGTGCTTATCATGGAGAAGTGTGCGGACCTGCTGCCCGATTACTTCAGCTTCGTCAAGGGCATCGTGGACAGCCAGGACCTGAGCCTGAACATCAGCCGTGAGATGCTGCAGAAGGACAACCAGCTCAAGCTGATCCACAACGCTCTGGAAAAGAAGATCAAGAACGAGCTGCACGCCATGCTGGCCAACGACCGCACAAAGTACGAGGAGTTCTGGAAGGAGTTCGGCCGTCAGATCAAGTTTGGTGCCTACTCCGACTACGGCATGCACGCCGAGCTGCTGCGCGACCTGCTGCTGTTCTGGTCTGCCAAGGAGCAGAAGATGGTCACCCTGCAGGAGTACATCGACAAGATGCCCACCGAGCAGAAGTACATCTACTTTGCCGCCGGTGACTCCACCGACCGTCTGGCCAAGCTGCCTGCTGCCGAGCTGGTACTGGACAAGGGCTATGATGTCCTGCTCCTGACCGAGGATGTGGATGAGTTCTGCCTGCAGATCCTCCGCACCTATCCCCGCAAGGATGCCGAGGGCAAGGACGGTACCGTGGAGTTCAAGAACGTCAACAGCGGCGACCTGGGCCTTGAGACCGAGGAAGAGAAGAAAGCCGCGGAAGATGCTACCGCCGAGAACAAGCCTCTGTTCGACGCCATGAAAGACGCCCTGAACGGCAAGGTCAAGGAGGTCAAAGTCTCTACCCGCTTGAAAGATCACCCCGTCTGCCTGTCCGCCGAGGGTCCTCTCTCCATCGAGATGGAGAAAGTGCTCTCCAAGCAGCCCGGCAGCGAGGACGTCAAGAGCGATAAAGTCCTGGAGCTGAACGTCAACCACCCTGTCTTTGCGGTGCTGAAAGCCGCCCAGGAGGCTGGCGATGCCGACAAGGTCAGCAAGTACAGTGCCCTGCTCTACGCACAGGCACAGCTCATTGAGGGCCTGCCCGTGGATGACCCCGCCGCTTACGCCGAGGCCGTCTGCAGCCTGATGAAGTAATCCCCCTGAATTTTCCGGGGAAGAGTGCTGCTCCCTTGCGCTCTTCCCCGTTCCCCCTCATACTCATACTGTAACTCCCAACAAAAGATTTCCCCTTAACAAAAGGGCCGCGCTCCGCTATAATAGAGTGGAACGCGGCCTTTTTCTTTGCCCGTAGGAGGTTCTTATATGCCGAAGAAGCATTATTTTGCGCAGATCCCCACCATTGCCATTTTCATTGCCTTTGCCATTTCCGGGCCGCTGGGGCTGCTGCTGTTTATCCTGAAACACATCGATAAGGATTCGCTCAAAAAAGAGCAGGCAAACGCCGCCTATGCCAGTGATTTCCGTGCCTCCGATACCCGGCCTGGCGCACAGGCACAGCCTGCGGCAGAATCTCCGCTGAGCCACGACCTCCCGACGGCAGAGCAGAAAAAAGCCAAAGAGCGCCAGAAATCCATGACCACCCTGTGTGCTGTCGTGGGCGCAGTCTTTTTGCTGGCAGGCGTGAACGGGATGTTTATCAAGGGGCCGGGCGGCATGGCAGAGATGTTCCGGTATCTGGCCCAGATGCTGGGCGGCGGCGGAGCTCTGTGGCTGAGCACCCGGATGAGCCGCACCCGGAAGCTGGAACGTCAGCTGGACAAGATCGTGGCCGACCGGGATAACATCCCGCTGGAAGAGCTCTTTGCTGCGGCAGGCGTTGATGCCGCCAAGGGCCGCGCCGCCGTGGAAAGTGCCATTGAGCACGGGTACTTCGGGGCGGATGCCTACATCGATAACCGCACGGGCACCCTCGTGGTGCGGGGGCCTGCGCCTCAGCCGCCCACTCCCCCGCAGCCGGAACCCACTCCGGAACCGCAGGACCCTTACACCGACCTGCTGCGCCAGCTGCGGCAGGCCAACGATGCGATCCCGGACCCGGTGATGACGGCCAAGATCTCCCGGCTGGAGACCCTCAGTGCCCGCATCTTTGCGCTGGCCAAGCAGGACCCCGGCAAAAAGGCCCAGCTGCAGAAGTTCATGGATTATTATCTGCCAACCGCCCTCAAACTTTTGAACACCTACGCTGAGCTTTCCCGGCAGGATGTGGCAGGCAGCAATATCTCCGACGCCCGGCAGTCCATCGAGCGTTCCATGGACCTGCTGGTGACCGCCTTTGAAAACCAGCTGGACAAGCTGTTTGCCTCCGACGCGCTGGATGTCTCCACCGACATTGCCGCGTTGGAGGGGATGCTCAACCTCGATGGTTTGACCACGCCGGATTTTCACACCAACGCATAAAAATGCAATCCTCCATATCGGCAGGCAGGGCCGCATTCCCGCCACAAAGAACGGTTCTTTGTGGTTTGTGGCCAATGTTTTTCCGGTATGGAGGATTTTTTCGGCGCTGTTGTTGGAATTTTTGCACAAAATTCTGTGCGGATTTTCTGGCAACTTTGCATTGAAATGCAACAATAACGCATGGTCTTTTACAGGCAGATTCTTTATTATAAGGGTAGAGCATTTTCCGCAGCCCGCCCTGTGGGCTGCGGCCGCAATTTGCACCATTTGTTCAGAGGAGGAACACGCAATGATGAAGCCTATTTCCGTTTGGAAGCAGGAGCTGTCCGGTGGGGCTCACGCTGCCCGGCTGGCAGCGCTCTACTGCTGCGCTCCCGAGCAGACCCCCGCACAGGCCGCCCGATACGAGGCCGTGCTGGACGGGCTGGAAGCAACGTTTGGCCCCCATGCCGAGGCAGGGCTGTACAGCGCCCCCGGCCGTACCGAGATCGGCGGCAACCACACCGACCACCAGCATGGCCGGGTGCTGGCGGGCAGCGTCAACATTGATATGATCGCCGCCGCAGGCCCCAACACGCTGGGCCAGCTCCGTGTCCAGAGCGAGGGCTATGACCTGTGCGTCATCGACCTGAATGATCTGGCCGCCCGCAAGGAAGAGGAGAACACCAGTGCCGCCATCCTGCGCGGTGAATGCGAGGCGTTCCGCCAGCGGGGGGCCAAGCTCTCCGGCCTGGACGTCTACATCTCCTCCAACGTGCCCAAGGGCAGCGGCGTTTCGTCCTCTGCCGCCTTTGAGGTGCTGATCGGTGTCATCCTCAACGATCTGTTCCTGGCCGAGAAAGTCTCCCCCATCGCCATTGCACAGATCGGCCAGTGGGCAGAGAATGTCTACTTTGGCAAGCCCTGCGGCCTGATGGACCAGATGGCTTCCAGCGTGGGCAACATCATCACCATTGATTTTGCCGACCCCGCCAAGCCCATCGTGGAGCCTGTGCCCGTGGACTTTTCCCAGGCGGGCCTCGCCCTCTGCATCCTGGATTCCGGTGCCGACCACGCCGACCTGACCGACGAATATGCCGCCATCCCCAATGAGTGCCGCGCCGTGGCCGCTGTCTGCGGCGGCGAGGTGCTGCGGGATGTTCCCTTTGAGACGTTTATCGCAAAGCTGCCGGAGTGCCGCAAGCAGTGCGGCGACCGCGCCGTGCTGCGCGCCTTCCACTTCTATGCCGACAACGACCGCGTGGCCCAGCAGGTGGCTGCCCTGCGCGGCGGTGACTTTGACGCCTTCCTGCAGCTGGTCACCGCTTCCGGCGACAGCAGCTGGGAGTACCTGCAGAACGTGATCCCCGCCGGGTACAAGGAGCATCAGGAAATGGGTGTGACCATTGCGGCCGCCAAGCATTACCTGCAGGGCAAGGGTGCCGTGCGTGTGCACGGCGGCGGCTTTGCCGGTACGGCACAGGCCTTTGTGCCGGTGGACATGCTGGCCGACTTCAAAGCACACATGGAAGCCATCCTCGGTGAGGGCCGCTGCCATGTGCTGAGCATCCGTCCGGAAGGAGGCGCTGTGCTGTGATCTCCACTGCCATTCAGCAGCTCGTCAACTATGGTCTGGACACCGGTCTGATCCTGCCCGATGACGAGATCTACATCCGCAACCAGCTGCTCATGACCATGCAGCTGGACGACTTTACCGCCCCCGAGGGGGAGGTGTGCTACACCGACCTGGAAAGCATCCTGAAAACGCTGGTGGACGATGCCGTGGCCCGCGGCGTGTGTGCCGACAACAGCACCGCACGCGACCTGTTCGACACCAAACTCATGGGCGTGCTGACGCCGCGTCCCAGCATCGTGCGTGCCAACTTTGAGGAGCGCTACGAGAACGAGGGCCCGCAGGCCGCCACCGACTGGTTCTATAAGTTCAGCCAGGACACGGATTATATCCGCCGCTACCGCATCAAGCGGGACCTGAAGTGGGTGACCAAGACGCCTTACGGTGATCTGGACATCACCATCAACCTTTCCAAGCCGGAAAAGGACCCCAAGGCCATTGCAGCCGCCAAGCTGGCCCCCCAGAGCGCCTACCCCAAGTGCCAGCTGTGCGCCGAGAACGAGGGCTATGCGGGCCGCATGAACCATCCCGCCCGCGAGAACCACCGCATCATCCCGCTGACCATCAACGACAGCGCCTGGAACCTGCAGTACAGCCCCTATGTGTACTACAACGAACACTGCATCGTGTTCAATAACCAGCATACACCCATGAAGATCGAGCGGGCCACCTTCCGCAAGCTGCTGGATTTTGTGGGCCTGTTCCCCCACTATTTCGTGGGCAGCAACGCTGACCTGCCCATCGTGGGCGGCAGCATCCTGAGCCACGACCACTTCCAGGGCGGCCACTATGAATTTGCCATGGCCAAGGCCCCCATCGAAAAGGCATGGGCGTTCCCCGGCTTTGAGGACGTGGAGGCCGGCATCGTACACTGGCCCATGAGCTGCATCCGCCTGACCTGTGAGGATGATGAGCGTCTGGTGGAGCTGGCCGACAAGATCCTGACCGCCTGGCGCGGCTACACGGATGAGAGCTGCTTCCTCTTTGCTGAGACCGACGGCGAGCCCCACAACACCATTACCCCCATTGCCCGCATGCGGGATGGCAAATACCAGCTGGATCTGGTGCTGCGCAACAACATCACCACGCCGGAACACCCACTGGGCGTGTTCCACCCCCATGCCAAGCTGCACCACATCAAAAAGGAGAACATCGGCCTTATCGAGGTCATGGGTCTGGCCGTGCTGCCCAGCCGCCTGAAGCAGGAACTGTTTGATCTGGCAGACGTACTGGTGGCCCGCACCCCCGTCAGCGAGTACCCCGAGACACTGCAGAAGCACGCGGAATGGGCGCAGGGCATTCTGGCCCGTCACCCGGAGCTGAACGGCGACACCGTGCACCTCATCCTGCAGGATGAGGTGGGCCAGGTGTTCGCACAGGTGCTGGCCGATGCCGGTGTGTACAAGCTGGACGAAGCCGGTCGTGCCGGGTTCGTGCGGTTCCTTGCCAGCGTAAAATAACCTCAAACTATCACAGGCCCCGCCGCAGATCTCATCGGCGGGGCCTTGCCATACAAGGAGGAAACGTTTATGCCTTATACTCTGGAAGTCTGCGTGGACAGCACGGCCAGTGCACTGGCCGCCAAGCGCGGCGGAGCCGACCGACTGGAACTGTGTGCCGACCTGGTGATCGGCGGCACCACCCCCAGCCTTGCCCTGCTGCGGCAGGTCAAAGCCGAGACCGGACTGCCGGTGCGGGCACTGCTGCGCCCCCGCTTTGGTGATTTCTGCTACGACCGCTACGAGCTGGCCCAGATGGAGCAGTCGGCCGCAGAGCTGGTGGAAGCCGGGGCGGACGGCATCGTCACCGGCGTGCTCACCCCGGACGGCGTACTGGATGTGGACGCCCTGCGTCCCATCTACGCTGCTGCCCGCCGGGCGGCAGCAGCTGCAGGCCGTCCCGTTGCCTGCACCCTGCACCGTGCCTTTGACGTCTGCCGGGACCCCTTTGCCGCGCTGGCCGCCGCAAAGGAACTGGGCCTTGCCACCATCCTTACCAGCGGGCAGGCCGCCAGTGCGCCGCAGGGAGCTGAGCTGCTGCGCCAGCTGGTGGAAGCCGCCGGGAGCGATGTGGAAATTCTGGTGGGTGCCGGCGTCTCCGCGGGCAATCTCCCGGCGCTGGCCGCCCAGACCGGTGCCCGGGCGTTCCACCTCTCCGGCAAGCAGGTGCTGGACAGCCGCATGACCTTCCGCCGGGAAGGCGTGCCTATGGGCCTGCCGGGCTTTTCGGAGTTTGACCTGTGGCAGACCAGCGAAACCAATATCCGTGCCGCACGCACAGCGCTGGATGCCCTGTAAAAATCGCCCTCACGCAAAAACGGCCTCTCCTTTCGGAGAGGCCGTTTCTCGTTACAATGCCGGTGCTTCGTTGTCCTCATAACCGACCATCAGGCCGCCCAATTCGGCATAGTAGCTGCACAGGCCGCCGCAGGGGCTCACATCCACCTGCGCCCCCGGGAACACCGCGTGCAGCATCTTTTTCAGCCGGTCGGCGGCGTCAGGGTTGCCGCAGTGGGCAATGTGTACCCGGCCGGAGACAAAACCGCGGCCCTTCATTTCCAGCACGATGCGTTCCAGTGCGCCGTGTTCGCCGCGAGTCTTGCACAGTACCTCCAGCTCCCCTGCCTCACTGGCCTGCCCGATGACCCGGATGCCCAGCATCCGCGCCACAGCAGCTACCGCCGGTTTTACGCGGCCGTTGCGGGCGAGGTTGGCCAGCGATTCCAGCGAGAACAGCAGATGGGTGTGGTGACGGTAGCGCAGCATCTCTTCGCAGACGTCGTCAAACTCCCTGCCCTCTTGGATGAGCGCACGGATATGCTCTGCCAGCAGCACCAGCTCCGGGCCGGCAGACAGGCTGTCCAGCACAAAGACCTGAGCACCCGGGTGCTCTGCCTGATACTCTTCTGCGGCCAGCTGGGCGGCGTTGCAGCTGCCCGACAGGGTGCCGGTGATGGTGATGGCATAAATTTCATCTGCGCCCTCATAAGCCTCCAGCCAGTCGCCGATGTTGGGGCAGGAGGTGCTGGTCTTGCCCTTATAGGTGCGCAGGGTAGTCGCCATTTCCACGGCGTCCAGCGTGCCGTCGTCGAGGTATTCCCTCTCGTCGGTCACGATCTTCAGAGGCACAGCGGCAAAATCAATGCCGTCCATCTGATACAGGCTGGCAGAAGAGTCCACAACGATTCGTTTCATCTCATCTATCTCCATTCCGGCGGGAGTCCGCCGCTTTTTTACGTTCGGTGAGTCCACTATATCAGTTTTTCAAAAACCTGTCAAGCGATTTGTAAAATTCTTAATATCGTTTTCATAAACGGTTGACCCCGACTCAAAAATGCGATATACTACCACCATGAATCAGGAAATGAA
>ERZ791641.787-NODE-787-length-21998-cov-3.843276_pt1 | contig 21998 bp, 17 predicted proteins | sample MGYA00510055_ERZ791641 | MGnify/ENA primary metagenome ERZ791641 (study PRJEB30046, sample SAMN00715226) | human gut metagenome | study: EMG produced TPA metagenomics assembly of the A metagenome-wide association study of gut microbiota in type 2... | reverse complement strand
CCGGGCGGCTACGGTGCGCAAAGCTTCCTGATACAGTTCGTTTTTGGTACGCATAGAGTGACCTCGTTTCCGCGCTTACGGCGTGGATTTCTTTTTCAGGCGGTTGAGCGACGCGGTGAGGGAAGAGTTCTTGAGAAAATCGTTTCCGCTGGGGGCGGTACGGTCCACCCGGATGTTCCGGCTGGCACCGATCTCCGCCACCGGGCCGCGCACATCGTGGATGGTGCGCAGACCTTTGGCATTCCAGGTCTTGAGGATGCTGTTCCAGTACCACAGGTCCCGCTTGGGGCCGGCCTGCACGGCCACTTCCTGCACCATGGCGTCATCGTAGCCGTAGACCTCATACCAGCGGGCAATGGCTTTCCGTCCGCCCAGGGTGAGCTCGCTGTCCGGGATGCCCAGCAATCCGCTGACATACTGCTCCCGCTGGGCCCGGAGGGCCAGCAGTTTCAGGTGAGCATCCGCCTGTTCGCCGGTCTCCACGCCCTCAGCCCGCCAGACTTTCAGCTCGTGGGTCACAGCGGCCATCGTCCGCTTGCCCTTGCTGGCCACATAGGCCACGCAGAGCATGACGGTTTCCGGGGCAAAGCCATCCTGCAAATACAGGTGGACGATCTTTTCCATCTCGCTGTGGGTCAGAGGCCGGGCAAAGCCGGTCTGTGCACAGTCGATGAGGCTGGAGATCATCGGGTCGGTGCGGGAAGCCGCGGCGATCTCCTGCCAGGTCATGGGGGCGGGGGCGCTGGGCTCCTCGCCCGGGGCAGCGTTCTCCTCGTACCGTTCCAGCAGGCCGGCACCCGCCCAGAACGAAAGGGCGCTCTCTGCCGTCATCCGGCTGCGGAGTTTCAGGTCCGCACACAGCTTGTCCGGGTCTGTGATACCCGTTGCCAGCACATACAGCGCCACGCGGACATTATATTCCTCCGCGATGCCCAGCTTGGAAAATACCAGCTGCGGCACCGGAATGGTATCGCCTTTGAGCTCTTTTAAACGATAGATCATGGGTCCCTCACAGTCATCAGGATTGGCCGGAGGCTTCTTCCTCCGGTGTCGGCGGCGTCCAGGGTTCACAGTCCAGCAGAGAGGGGTGCTGTTTCCAGCGCTCCGGGTCGGCTTCGTAAGTCTCTGCCAGGTATTTGGCTGCCGCAGCCCGGCCCTCGTCGGAGAGAGGGTAGACCTCCCGGCGGCGGAGGGCAGGGTCGGTGAATTCCAGCGCCCAGGGGTCCGGCCAGACGTCCACCGTGAGGATGCTCTCTTCTTTTTCGGCTCCCTCGCCGCCCTCCGGGTCCGGTACCTTGCGCTTGCCGGGGGTCAGCAGGTAGCGCATCCCATCCTCGTTGCCGCTGAACGAGTTTTTGTTTTTAAAGTAGTGCAGCAGAGGAACAAAAATCATACAAAACGCCTTTCCGCGAAATGCCAAAAAGAAAACCGCGCTGTTCAACACGAATCAGCGCGGTGATTGGAGCAGGATACGGGACTCGAACCCGCCGCCTACTGCTTGGGAAGCAGTCGCTCTACCGGATGAGCTAACCCTGCGAGTGCTTATTTAGTTTAGCAAAGCACAGCGGATTTGTCAACTGTTTTTCCGCTCGATTTTTGTCAGCAGGAAAAACTCTTGCACTTTTGGGTGCAAACGGGTATGATATGGGGTGAACAAACGAACCGAATTTGTAGGCTTCTTTAAAGGAGTGGAAAACATGCCTGGCGATCTTCACAATCATTCAACCTGTTCGGATGGCTCGGTGCCCATCCACCGCCTGCCCCTTATGGCAGCACGGGTGGGGCTGGACACCATGGCTATTTCGGACCACGATACTCTCCTCAGCGTCCAGTACTGCTACGACCATCCCACACAGGATGGCGTGCGGCTCATCCCGGCCACGGAGCTGACGGGCTACGACTACGAGCGCAGCCACCGGGTGCACCTGTTGGCGTTCTGGCCCGACCCGGAGAGCAAAGCCCTGCGGGAACACTGCGACATCATGCGCCAGCGCCGCAACGAGTGCTGTCTGCAGAGCGCTCGGGAGATCGAGGCGCTTTACCCGCAGTTCCGCACCGAGCAGGCGCTGGAGTACGCCAAGGACAGCGGCGTGCTCTACAAGAGCGGCATCATGCAGGCCCTGCATGAGCTGGGCCTGTGTGACGGGATCTATACCAGCCTGTACCACTATCTCTTCGGGTGGAACCCCCGGGGCATCGTGCTCCACTCGCCGGAATACCGCCCGGTGCGGGATGTACTGGCTACGGCCAAAGCAGCCGGGGCAGTTGTCGTTTTTGCTCACCCGACGGTCTACCAGAGTATGCCGCTGGTGCGGGAGCTGGTCAAAGAGGGGATGATCGATGGCATTGAGGTGGAGCACCCCCGCAACAGCCCGGAGGACAAAGCCGAGTGCGCCGCCCTCTGTGAACAGTACGGCCTCATCCACACCGGCGGCAGCGATTTCCATGGAGCCAACCACGGCCATCCAAACCCTGTGGGGGCCTGCATCACATCCGATGACCAGATCGCCCGCATTGAGGAGCTGGCCCATCAGAGAAAAAAATAACGCTCGGGGAGCTGGTTGTTGACCTTTTTAGCGGCTTATAGTATACTACTTTGTAAACGACACCATGGCAGGGTCAAGCCATGTGGATTTGAAAAAGAGAGGATATTTTGCAATGAGCAAATCGTTTCACTTCCCCAACGTGGGCACCTGTTCCAAGCAGACCAACATCGTCCTGAACGACGACCACACCATTGAGTCCGTCGAGGTCGTTGGCGGCTGCAACGGCAACCTGAAAGGCATCAGCCGCCTGCTCAAGGGCATGAAAGCAGAAGACGCCATCGCCCGTATGGAGGGCACTACCTGCGGCCCCCGTCCCACCAGCTGCCCGGATCAGATTGCCAAGAATCTGAAAAAGGCTCTGGCTGAGATGTGATCTCAAATTTTCATCAATGTATGAACGCACCGTGCACCTGCTGCATGGTGCGTTTTTTGCTGTTACGACAGGAATGACTGATTTTTTCTCTGGAAATGGGGCTATACTTCTGCTGGATACCAAAATGGAGGCAGAGGGAGCACATGAGCATTTGGGAAGCATTCGGCAAGGGCAGATACAAAGGGTTCTCCCGGGAGGCAGGGCTGCTGCTGGACGAGGCGGTAGAGCTGGCCGGGGGGCTTGGCTGCAAAAAAGCGGATACTGGCCACCTGCTGCTGGCAATGCTCCAGACCGACCACGGCCCGGCGGCGAAGTTCCTGGCCGGGAAAAATATCTCGGAGCTGGCCGTCCGGCGTCAGCTGGGGGCCGACCGGGAGGGCCCGGCGCTGCATCTGGACCGCAAAGCGCTGGCGCCGGACCTCAAACGCGCCATGGATTACGCGCTCATCGGGGCACAGAATGCTCATCTGGCGAAAGCGGAACCGGAGCACCTGCTCTGCGCCATGTTGGAGGATACCGATTGCGCGGCCGGGGTGCTGCTGGCTTCCATGGGGGTCCAGCTTGCGGAGGCGGTGCGGGAATGCCGCCAGCTGTCCGGCCAGTTCATCCTGCCTCTGCAGCCTCGCGCGGCTTCGGCCATGCCGCGGGGCAGCCGCGCCAGCGATAAATACTGCCGTGACCTGACCCGCCGGGCGGCAGATGGGGAGCTGGACCCGGTGTTCTGCCGGGAAAAAGAGCTGGACCGGATGGTGGAGATCCTGTGCCGCCGCCAGAAAAATAACCCCTGCCTCGTGGGGGAGCCCGGCGTGGGGAAGACTGCGCTGGCAGAGGGGCTGGCCCAGCGCATTGCCAACAAAAATGTGCCCCGGATGCTGCAGGGGAGGCGGCTGCTGGCGCTGGATATGGCCAGCCTGGTGGCAGGCACCAAGTACCGGGGCGATTTTGAGGAGCGCTTTAAAAACCTGCTGGAGGAACTTGTCCGGGATGGCAGCGCGATTCTGTTTGTGGACGAGTTCCACACCATCGTGGGGGCAGGAGCTGCCGAGGGAGCCATTGATGCGGCCAGCATCCTGAAACCGGTGCTGGCCCGGGGCGAGCTGCAGCTCATCGGGGCCACCACCAATCAGGAATTTCGCACCCATATCCAGAAAGACGCCGCCCTTGAACGCCGCTTTGGAAAGGTGCAGATCGAAGAGCCTACTCCGGAGCAGGCTGTGGGCATTTTGGAGGGGCTGGCACCCCGCTATGAGCGGTATCACAGTGTCAAGCTGCCGCCTGAGACCCTGCGGGAAGCCGTGGAGCTCTCCGTGCGGTATCTGCCGGGGCGCTGCCTGCCGGATAAGGCCATTGATCTTGTGGATGAGGCCTGCGCTGCCGCCCGCATCCGGGCAGAACGGGAGCACCAGTCCAGCCCGGTGCTTACCCGGGAAGAGGTGGCCCTGGTGGTGGCACGGGCCAGCGGCATCCCCGCCGAGCGGGTGGGCGAGAAAGAACGGGAGCGCCTTGCCCGGCTGGAAGCCCGACTCAATGAGGAGATCGTGGGCCAGCAGCGGGCTGTGGCCGCCGTGGCCGGAGCCATCCGCCGTAGCCGCACCGGGCTGGGGGAGCCGGGCCGCCCCATCGGAGCCATGCTGTTTCTGGGGCCCACCGGCGTGGGCAAAACAGCCCTTGCCAAGGCACTGGCTTCCAGCTGGTTCGGCAGCGAGAAAGCGCTCCTCAAGTTCGATATGTCAGAGTATCAGGAGCAGCACACCGTGGCCCGCCTGCTGGGCGCGCCTCCGGGGTATCTTGGCCACGACGAAGGCGGACAGCTGACCGAGGCCGTCCGCCGACGCCCCTACAGCGTCGTGCTGTTTGATGAGATCGAAAAGGCACACCCGGATATCCAGAATGTCCTGCTGCAATTGCTGGAAGATGGCCAGCTGACCGACTCCATGGGCCGCAAGGCGGATTTCCGGAATACCATCGTGCTGCTGACTTCCAACCTTGGTGCACGCTTTCTGGCCGGGCAGAGCGCGCCGCTGGGTTTTGCGGCGGGGAGTGAGGCAGCCTTTGAAAAGCAGTCGGAGCAGGCCGTGGCAGAGGCAAAAAAGTGGTTCCGCCCGGAGCTCATCGGGCGGCTGGATGAGATCATCGTGTTCCGCCCTCTGGGAGAAGACAGTCTGTGCACCATTGCGGAAAAGCTGCTGGGCCAGCTGGAGACCCGTGCGGCCCGCAGCGGCTATCAGTTGACCCATACCGCCCGGGTAGGCCCGGCGCTGGCGGCAAAAGCCCGCTCACCCTACGGAGCGCGAGAGCTGCGGCGGCAGGTGGACCGGGCAGTGGAACAGGCCCTTGCCAACGAGATCGCCTCGGGGACAGCAGCTCCTGGCCAGCACTGGACGGCGGACTGTACCGCTGACGGCTGTGTAACTCTTCAGGAAACGGATCCCGTGAGTGCGGTTTTGTAAAGGCTGCCTCTTGCAATTGTGTGCGGTTTTGGCTATCATAAAAGAAGCTTTTACGCACACAGGAGGAAGCCATGCGTTATCTGTTTATCTTGAATCCTGCCGCTGGGAAGCAGGACTGTACCGTCCAGCTCATTCCGCAATTGCAGCAGGCTGTTGTCCGGGCAGGCATCCCGGTGGATGCGGTTGCCACCTGCAAAACAGAGTATGCAGGCCATGCCAAGGCACTGGCTCGCGCCGCGGCTGAAGAGGCCGCGAAAGCAGGGGAGCAGCTGCACATCTGGACGGCAGGCGGCGATGGTACTCTGGTGGAGGCACTGACAGGCGTGCAGGGCTTTGCCAACGCCGCCGTGGGCTGCCTGCCCTACGGCAGCGGCAACGACTTCCTGCGCACCTACGGTACCCGGGAGGAGTTTACCGACCTCGACGCCCAGCTGGCGGGCGGGGAAGTGACCATCGACACGATGCAGACCAATCTGGGCCTTTCCGCCACCATTTGCGCGGCGGGGCTGGACGCCCAGGTGGCCTATGGCATCCCGAAGTTCCGGCGTATCCCCCTGTGCGGCGGCGAGATGGCCTACGCTCTCTCCATTGTGGAGCAGCTCTGTGGGCAGATTGGCCGCAAGATCGAGTATGATATCGACGGCGAAAAACTGACCGTCGATTGCCTCATGTGCGCGATCTGCAATGGCAAAGCCTACGGCGGCGGTTTCCTTGCGGCCCCGGAGGCCGTCCCGGACGACGGTTGGATGGATGTCGTCATCATCCGCAAGGTGGGGCGGCTGACCATTGCAAAGCTGCTGGGGATGTATAAGCGGGGCGGGCATTTCGTCCACGGCCAGCTCACCGAGCAGGCAAAGCCCTATTTCATCTACCGCCGGGCAAAACAGGTGACCCTCTGCCCTGTGGATGGCCGCGGGCCCATCGTTGCCACCGCCGACGGTGAGTGCGCCCCCTGTGACCGGGTGGAGATCGCCCTCCACCCGCAGAGCGCCCGCATCCTGCTGCCCAAAGCAGCGTATGAGCGGTTCTGTGCTCAGAGAGAAAACGCTGCCTCGGCGGTAACGCGGTAAAGCGTTCCGAAAGAAAATAGAGAACAGTCCCTGTCCTGCGGAAAAGAACTTTCTGCCAGGATGGAGACTGATTTTTTACGCTGAAAAGCAGCTTTTTGAGTGGACACAAAAACTTAACAAAAAAATGCCCCAAACCACTTGATTTTTACCCCGGAGATGAGTACAATACACTTAGCACTCAGAGAAATGGAGTGCTAAAGAACCGGACGACATGCAAAGAAGCGCCCGGAGTGCTAAATTGTTTTTATTATATTTTACTATAGGAGGGCAAGAACTATGAAGATCATTCCTCTTGCAGACCGCGTTGTTATCAAGACTGTTGAGGCCGAGGAGACCACCAAGAGCGGCATCATCCTGACCGGTAGTGCCAAAGAGAAGCCCCAGGTGGCTGAGGTCGTTGCGGTTGGCCCCGGCGGCGTCGTGGATGGCAAGGAAGTCAAGATGACTGTCAAGGTGGGCGATAAGGTGCTCACCAGCAAGTACTCCGGTACTGAGGTCAAGGTGGACGGCGAGGAGTGCACCATCGTGCGCCAGGGCGATATCCTGGCTGTGGTGGAAGACTGAGCAGTTTCCCCTCATCAATAAAAGAAATTCGAGCTTTATAAAAGGAGCGATTTGATTATGGCTAAGCAGATTAAGCAGGGCGAGGATGCCCGCAAGGCACTGTGCGCTGGCATTGATACGCTGGCAAACACCGTGAAGATCACCCTGGGCCCCAAGGGCCGCAACGTGGTGCTGAGCAAGAAGTTTGGCGCCCCGGTCATCACCAATGATGGCGTGACCATTGCAAAAGAGATCGAGCTGAAAGACGAGTTCGAGAACATGGGTGCACAGCTGGTGCGTGAGGTCGCTACCAAGACCAACGACGCGGCAGGCGACGGTACCACTACTGCAACCGTTCTGGCACAGGCGATGGTCACCGAGGGCATGAAGAATGTCACCGCCGGTGCAAACCCGATGGACATCCGCCGTGGCATGAGCAAGGCTGTTGCCAAGGCTGTTGAGACCATCAAGGCACACAGCCAGAAAGTCAAGGATGCCAACGACATCGCTCGTGTCGGCACCATTTCTGCTGGCGACCCTGAGATCGGCCGCCTGATCGCTGAGGCAATGGAGAAAGTCACCTCCGATGGCGTCATCACCATTGAGGAGAACAAGACCACCGCTGAGACCTACAACGAGATCGTCGAGGGTATGCAGTTTGACCGCGGCTACCTGACCCCGTATATGGTTACCGATACCGAGAAGATGGAGGCTGTCCTGGATGACGCCGCTGTCCTCATCACCGATAAGAAGATCAGCGTCATTCAGGATCTGCTGCCCCTGCTGGAGCAGGTGGTTCAGAACGGCATGAAGCTGCTCATCATTGCAGAGGACATCGAGGGCGAGGCCCTGTCCACCCTGATCGTCAACCGTCTGCGTGGCACCTTTACCGTGGTTGCTGTCAAGGCTCCCGGCTTCGGTGACCGCCGCAAGGAGATGCTGCAGGATATCGCAACCCTGACCGGCGGCACCGTCATCTCCTCTGATTTGGGCTATGAGCTGAAAGATGCAACCCTGCAGATGCTGGGCCATGCACGTCAGGTCAAGGTCACCAAGGAGAACACCACCATTGTCGGCGGTGCAGGCGACAAAGAAGCCATCCACAACCGTGTGGCTCAGATCCGCAACCAGATCGAGGCTGCTACCAGCGATTTCGACCGCGAGAAGCTGCAGGAGCGTCTGGCAAAGCTGGCCGGCGGTGTGGCTGTCATCAAGGTCGGTGCTGCTACCGAAGTCGAGATGAAAGATAAGAAGCTCCGCATTGAGGACGCTCTGAACGCAACCAAGGCTGCTGTTCAGGAAGGTGTTGTGGCCGGCGGCGGTACCGCTCCCATCAACGCCATCCCCGCTGTCCGTGAGCTGTGTGATACCCTGGAGGGTGACGAGCGCACCGGTGCCCGCATCGTCCTCAAGGCTCTGGAAGCTCCTCTGCGCCAGATCGCCAAGAACGCCGGCCTCGAGGGCAGCGTCATCATCGACAAGATCATCACTGCCAACAAGCCCAACTACGGCTTCGACGCTCAGAACGAGGTCTTCGTGGACGATATGATCGCCGCTGGCATTGTGGACCCGACCAAGGTCACTCGTTCCGCTCTGGAGAACGCAGCCTCTGTTGCTGAGATGGTTCTGACCACTGAGAGCCTGGTCGCTGACCTGCCGGAACCCCCGGCACCCGCAGCACCTGCTGGTGATATGGGCGGCATGGGCGGCATGTACTAAGTCGCAGTCGCTCCCTAAAACTGCAAATACTGTTAAGCGCACTTTTGAGGCGGAGTCTCTTCGGAGGTTCCGCCTCTTTTGCGTCTTTCTTTATGAGCTTGACGAATGCACCCTTTCTTTTTCGTCCATACTGTAACCGGATATGGAACGGGAGAGGGGGCTTTTGATGCCGGGCCGTCGGGTGCTGGTGCTATATGGCTCACTGCTGCTTGGCTTTGCAGTGGTGCTGTGCAGGCTGTTCTGGCTTTGCTCCAACACGGCCTATGCAGCCCGGGCAGAAGCGCAGAGCACAGCCACACTAACGTTCCCGGCCCGGCGGGGCAATTTTTACGATTGCAATGGTCACCTGCTCACCGGGCTTGGGGAGCAGTGGCTGGCGCTTAGTCTGCCCGGGGAGGGAAGCTACACAAAACTTTACCCGTATGCCAGCAAGGCCGGTCAGGCAATGCTCTACCAGAAACGGAACGCCTCCCGGCCGTTTCTGGTGGAGGTGACGCGGGATGTCTCTGCAATGGGCGCGTGGTGCTATGCCGTCCCGCGCCGCTATGGGGATGCACCTTTGGCGTCGGCCCTGCTGGGCTATCTCGATGGCGAGGGGCACGGCGTCGCAGGGCTGGAGGCAGCGCTGGAGGATCTGCTCTCCGGCACCGGGGCACAGGACAAGTTGGTCTGCGCGGTCAACGCACAGGGAAAGCTCCGGAGCGGGACAGAGCCGGAGCTTGTAAAATCGGACAGCGGCGCAGTGGGGGTTCAACTGACTCTCTCCCGGTCCATCCAGCGCGCGGCAGAAGCCGTGGCGGTCCAGACGATGCAGAGCGGCTGCATTCTGGTACTGGATGCGGCCAGTGCAAAAGTGCGGGCCTGTGCCAGTACACCGGGCTTTGACCCGGGAAATGTCTCCGCCAGCCTGAATGCTCCGAACAGCCCGCTTGTGAACCGGGCATTTCAGGCCTATGCGGTGGGTTCTGTTTTCAAGCCGGTATTGGCTGCCGCAGCGCTGGAAGCGGGGAAGACGGGCCTTGTGTGGGATTGCCCGGGCTATTGCGTTGTGGATGGGCAGGTGTTCCGCTGTGCCGGAGGTGTCCCTCACGGAGAAGTGGATCTGGCAGCCGCCCTGCAGAAAAGCTGCAACGGATATTTTATCCGGCTGGGGCAGGAGCTTGGCCCGGAGCGGGTGCGGGAAATGGCTGTCCGCCTCGGCTTTGGCCGGGCGCTGAATTTGGCAGATACCCTGAGCACGGCTGCCGGTCAGCTGCCGGAGGCGGAACCACTCACATCCAGCGGGGCTTTTGCCAATTTCTGCTTTGGGCAGGGGGAGCTGTTGGCTACACCGATCCAAATTGCTGCCATGATAAACACCATTGCGGCGGGCGGTATCTGGCGGGAGCCACTCTTTCTGGAATGCACTTTGGATGAAACGACCGGTGAATCGCTGACCGCGCTGGCCCACCGCGGTGCCCGGCGGGTGTTCTCTGCACAGACTGCACGGGCATTGCGGGAGCTGCTGGCAAGTGTTGTCACGGAGGGCACGGGCCATGAGGCGGCCCCCACAGAGGGCACCGCCGCCGGGAAGACGGGCACCGCCCAGACCGGCCAGTTTGCGGCGGGAAAAGAGCTGAAAAATTACTGGTTTGCAGGCTTCTATCCGGCCCGGAACCCACGCTATACCATTGTGGTGCTGCAGGATGGCCAGACAGGCCCGTCGCGGACCAGTGCGGCCATCTTCGCGCGGGTGTGTGACGCTTTGGACGCTGCAGGGGAGTAAAATTCAATTTTGCTTGCAATTTCACACGGAGTATGATACTATATACTTGTATTTGTATGGTTGATCTTAAATTTTTGATAAATCAAAGGAGCGTTTCATCCATGTCTGTCATTGAAATCGTCGGCGGCGTCATCCTGCTCATCGTTTCTGCCGCTATCGTGTTCCTCACTCTGATGCAGCACACCCATGGTCAGGGGCTGTCCGGCGCCATCAACGGGAGTGCCTACGGCGCGAACAATGCTCGCCTGACCCCGGCCGACCAGATGCTGGCAAAGGTGACCCGCATTGCAGGCATCGTCTTCTTTGTGGTGGCGATCCTGGCCTGTGTGTTTGCAAGCCGTCTGGCCTGAGCACGCGTATGCAGCCCCGTGTAGGACGGGGCTGTTTTTCTGCCCGGAAATCCCCAAAATCATTTGATGACTCGTTAGGAGAAGCTGCTGCCTCGGGAATGTGCCGCGGGCGGCAGGAGGGAAGTGCGGGAGTGTGCCCGCCGTGTGAAAAGGCTCGCAGCCCGGTGGAGGCAGAGCCGTTGGAAGTAAGGAGAAAATTATGCCGTTACGCGATAAAATTGAACATGCGATCCAAAACCAGCCCTGCACCGTCAAGGATCTGAAAGCGAAGTTTGGCGGAGACCGCGGTGCGGACCGCAAGGTGATGGAAGCACTGGACCAGCTGGTGCATGAGGCGGTCATCTGCCAGAAGCAGGGCGTGTTCTTCACCGTCCGCTCGGGCCGCGCGGAGAAAGCCCTGCTGTGCAAGGTGGTCAAGCTGGGTAAGAACTTTGCCTTTGTTATGCTGGACGATGGCACCAGTGATATCTTTATTCCGGGCCGCTTTACCCGCGGTGCCATGCCGGGCGATGAGGTGCTGGTGGAGAAGTTTGCCCACCCCCGTGTGGAGGGCAGTGATGAGGGCGAGATCCTTGCCATCCTCACCGAGAAAAATGACCTGGTGGGTACGGCCCGCCGGGTGGATGGCCGTTTGAAATTCGTCCCGGACGACTGCCCGGCCATTTCCATGCAGCTCATGCGGGATTGCGAGGGCGGTGCCAAGGACGGCGACAAGGTCGCTGTGGAGATCCTCATGCGCGGCAACCGTCAGGAAGACCACCGCGTGGGTGTTGCCATGCGGTTTGGCAGCTCGGACGAGGCCAAGCGCTGCGCCAAGGCTCTGCTCTACGCCAAGGATATCCGCAGCCGTTTCCCGGATAAGGTGCGGGAAGAAGCCAAAAAGTTTGAGGACATGGCGGTTTCCGAGGCCGACTGTGAGGGCCGCATGGACCTGCGTGCCCTGCCCATCTTCACCATCGACAGCGCCGAGACCAAGGACATCGACGATGCCATCAGCCTGACCAAGACTTCTGACGGCGGCTTTGAGCTGGGTGTCCACATTGCGGATGTTTCCAATTATGTCAAGCCTGGCAGTGAGCTGGACAATGAAGCATTCAGCCGTGCTACCAGTGTTTACTATGCCGACCAGGTCGTCCCCATGCTGCCGAAGCAGCTCTCCAATGGCATCTGCTCTCTGAATGAGAAAGAGCTGCGTCTGGCGTTCTCCTGCCTCATGCGGCTGGATCAAGACGGCAACCTGACCGATTACCGTTTTGTCAAGTCCATCATCTGCAGCCGGGTCAAGGGCGTGTACTCTGAGATCAATGCCCTGCTGGCCGGGACCGCGGATGCTGAGATCAAGGCCAAGTATGCCGAGGTGCTGAACCAGCTGCCTGCCATGAAAGAGCTGTACAGCCACCGTGCCCGCCTGCGCAAGGAGCGCGGATGCATGGACATTGAGAGCGGTGAAGTCAAGCTCATCCTTGACGAGGACGGCCACTGCATCGACGTCAAGAAGCGCACCTCCGGTGAGAGCGAGTCCATGATCGAGGAATTCATGCTGCTGGCCAACCAGTGCGCGGCCCACTTTGCCCGCGTCAAGCAGATTCCCTTTGTCTACCGTGTGCACGAGGAGCCCAACGCCGAGAAGCTGGAGCGTCTGCACGCTCTGCTGCAGGCCTGCGGGATCAATGACCACTTTGCAAAAGAGGTGCCCACCCCCAAGGAGCTGAGCGCCATCCTCGAGGGCGTGCGCGGCACTCCCTATGAGCAGATCATCAACACCGGAATGCTCCGCTGCATGTCCAAGGCTGTGTACGAGGAAAAGCCCAAGGGCCACTATGGTCTGGTCCTCAAGGACTACGCCCACTTTACCAGCCCCATCCGTCGTTACCCTGATCTGGCCATCCATCGCATCCTGACGGATCTGCTGCAGGGCACGGACAAAGAGACCATGATCCTCCGCTACAGCGATTTTGCGGAGAAAGCTAGCAAGCAGTCCAGCGAGCGGGAGATCATTGCCATGCAGATCGAGCGCAAGGCCGAGGATTGCTATAAGGCTGAATATGCCCGCCGCCATCTGGGCGAGTGCTATGAGGGCACCATTTCCGGCGTGACCCAGCGCGGCCTGTTTGTGGAGCTGGAAAATGGTGTGGAGGGCTTTGTGCCTGCTTCCAGCCTGACCCCCTCTGGCACCAACCTCACCGAGGGCATCCGCCTCTCGGATCCCGTCTCCGGCAAGAGCTGGAGCCTGGGCGACAGCATGATGATCACCATTGTGCGTGCCGATGTCAACCTGGGCAAGGTCGATTTTGAGGTCGCCCCGGAAAAGAAATAATTACAGAAACCATCAAACACGATCAAGTGGTAAAAGCATCGGTTCCCGGCAGCACGGGAGCCGGTGCTTTTTTACTATCAAAGGCGGCGGAATGTAAAAATTTCTTACACTGCCGCCCTTTTGCTTGTTGTAGGGCGGCCCTGAGCCGGGTATACTAAGGCCACAACGATGGTGCGCGTACCGGAGAAGAGCGCACAGTTCCTACCATGCTCAGGAGGTTGATCTGATGTATTATTCCAGTGGCAATTATGAGGCATTCGCGCATCCGCGCAAACCGGAGGGGGTCGATCATAAATCGGCCTATCTTATTGGCTCGGGCCTGGCCGCTCTGACCGCAGCCTGCTATCTGGTGCGGGATGGCCAGATGAAAGGCGAGCGCATCCACATCTTTGAAAAAGACCCCATCCCCGGCGGTGCCTGCGATGGCTATAAATATGATATCGGCTATGTCATGCGGGGCGGCCGCGAGATGGACAACCACTTTGAGGTCATGTGGGATCTGCTCCGCTCTATCCCGTCGCTGGAAACCGAGGGTGCCAGCGTGCTGGATGAATATTACTGGCTGAACAAGGCAGACCCCAATTACTCCCTTTGTCGCGCGACGGAGAAACAGGGCCAGGACGCCCACACGGATGGCAAATTTTCCATCTCGGATCAGGGCGCGCTGGAGATCATGAAACTCTTCTTCACCCCGGACGAGCAATTGCAGGATAAAAAGATCACCGATGTTTTTGACGAGGAGGTTTTCTCCTCCAACTTCTGGCTTTACTGGCGCACCATGTTTGCCTTTGAAAACTGGCACAGTGCTCTGGAAATGAAACTCTACCTCAAGCGGTATATCCACCACATCGGCGGTCTGCCGGATTTCACGGCCCTGCGTTTTACCCGGTATAACCAGTATGAGTCCATCATCCTGCCCATGACCTGTTACCTGAAAGACCACGGCGTCCAGTTCTTTTATGAGACAAAGGTAACGGATGTGCAGTTCAACATTGAAATCGGCCGCAAGCAGGCCAGCTCCATCACGGTAGACCATAAGGGCCAGGTGGAGACCATCGACCTGACCGAGAACGACCTGCTTTTCATTACCAACGGCGGCTGTGTGGAGAGCTGTACCGTGGGTGCGCAGGACAAGGCGGCGGGCTTTGACCCCACCATCAAACCGGGCAATGGCTGGGATCTCTGGCGGCGGGTCGCGGCGCAGGACCCCTCGTTCGGCAACCCGGATAAGTTCTGCTCCAAACCTGAGGAATCCAACTGGGAGAGTGCGACCATCACCACGCTGGACGATACCATCCCGCAGTATATCGAAAAAATTTGCAAGCGGGATCCGTTCAGCGGCCATACCGTCACGGGCGGCATCGTCACGGTCAAGGATTCCAGCTGGCTCCTCAGCTGGACTCTCAATCGCCAACAGCAGTTCCGGGATCAGCCCAAAAACCAGCTCTGTGTCTGGGTCTACGGCCTGTTCAGCGATAAGCCCGGCGATTATGTCAAGAAATCCATGCGGGACTGCACCGGCAAGGAGATCTGCATGGAGTGGCTGTACCATCTGGGCGTGCCGACGGACAAGATCGAGGAATTGGCCGAGCACAGCGCCAACACAGTGCCGGTCATGATGCCCTATATTGATGCGTTCTTCATGCCCCGCGCCATTGGTGACCGGCCCGACGTGGTGCCGAAAGACGCTGTCAACTTTGCGTTCCTGGGCCAGTTTGCCGAGACGCCGCGGGATACCATCTTCACCACGGAGTATTCCATGCGCACCGGTATGGTGGCGGTGTACAGCCTGCTCAGCATTGACCGCGGCGTGCCCGAGGTCTGGGGCAGCACCTACGATGTCCGCTGCCTGATTGATGCCGCGGTCAAGCTCCGGGACGGCAGAAAGCTCACGGATATGGAGCTGCCGTTTGTAAAGAAACTTGCCCTGAAAGAAGCGCTGCGGAAGATCGAGGGCACCGACCTTGAAAAATTCCTCAAGAAATATAACGCGATCTGATGTTTCCCAGACCTGTTTTGGGTCGTTCCTCTTTTCGGAAAAACCGGGCTTTGCTCTCCTGAGGCAGGAGGCAGGGCCCGGCTTTTTTTTACTTTTTCGAGAAAGCTTCTAAAAAGAACGACTTTTTGTGAATGAATTTTACGCATATTTGACATTTTGCTCTTGTCGGAAGCTGCATTTTGTGTTAAGCTTAACTCAACAGTGCAGCGCAGGGGAAAGAGCCCGTCGCTGCCAAAACCGGAAAAAACAAAAGGAGGTCGTTCTTCGTGAAACGATTTATCTCTCGCCGCAGCTTTTTGAAAACCGCTGGTGTCACTACGGCTGCCGCCGCTGTGGCCGTAGGAGCTCCCTCGGCGTCTGCCTGCTTTGGCAAAGGCAAGCTGCCGGAAATCACCATCCTTTATACCAACGATGTCCATACTTACATCGACCACAAATCCCCGGAGCTGACCTATGCTTCCATCGCAGCCCTCAAGAGGAGCTATGAGGAGCAGGGCAAGAATGTGCTGCTGGTGGATGCTGGCGACCATATCCAGGGCACGGCATACGGCTCCATGGACGATGGAGCCACCATCATCCGGCTGATGAATGAGGCAGGCTATGATCTGGCCACGCCGGGCAACCATGAGTTTGACTACGGCATGGACCGCGCAAAAATGGTCCTCAAGGAAGCGGATTTTCCGTACGTTTCCTGCAACTGGATCGACCGGCGCAGCGGTCTGCGGGTCCTGCCCAGCATCAAGCTTTTCAATATCAAGGGTGCCTTTGTGGCCTTTGTGGGCATTACCACACCGGAAACCTTTACCAAGTCCACTCCGGCCTACTTCATGAACGCCAAGCAGACCCGTTACATCTATGATATCCTCGGCGGTGACGACGGTGCCAAGCTGTACGATGCCGTCCAGAAAGCCATCGATAAGGCAAAGACCCTTGGCGCGGATTATATCATCGGCCTGGGCCATCTGGGTGTCGATCCCTCGTCCGCTCCCTGGACCAGCAAGGATGTCATTGCCCACACCACCGGCTTCAACGCGTTCATCGACGGCCATTCCCACACGGTGATGGCGGGTGAGACGGTTGCCGATGCCGCAGGTACCTCTGTGTTACTGACCCAGACCGGCTCCTACTTTAAGAATATCGGCTGCATGACCATCAACCCCGAGAGTGCTGTAGGCACCATTACCACCACGCTCATCTCCACCTATGAGGGCGCGGACCCGGTGGTGGATGCCATTGCCAAAGAGTGGGTCGCCGATGTGGACGATATGCTGGGCGAGGAGATCGCAGTGGGCGACGGCGAGTTCTATATCAGCGATGCAGAGACCGGCAAGCGCCGCATCCGCTCGGCAGAGACCAACCTCGGCGACTTTGTGGCCGACGGCATCTACGCCTACTTCAATGAGATCGAAGAGCTGCACTGCGATATCGCGGTCATGAACGGCGGCGGCATCCGTGCCGATGTCCCGGCAGGTGCCTGGAGCTTCAAGACCTGCAAGACGGTCAGCCCCTTTGGCAACGTGGCCTGTCTGATGTCCGTGACGGGCAAGCAGATCCAGGACGCTCTGGAGTTTGCCGCCCGCTTTGCAGGCTCCGGCCAGGAGAACGGCGGCTTCCTGCATGTGGCAGGCGCGACCTATGAGATCCACACCGAGATCCCCAATACCGTCCCCACCGACGAGAAGAACGTCTGGATGGGCAGCGCCACCGGCACGCCGCGCGTCCAGAACGTCAAGATCTATGACAAGGTCCTGGGTGATTATGTCCCGTTGGATCCGGAGCGGAAATACGCTCTGGCCGGCATGAACTACACTCTGCGCAATCTGGGCGACGGTTTTGCCATGTTTGATGGCGCAGAGCTCATCAAGGACTATGTCTCCGAGGATTATCTGGTCATGTCCAGCTATGCCATGATGTTTGGCGGCGCGGATGGCGATGGTTTGCCGCACCTCACCAGCGCCAACAGCCCGCTGGCCGATTACCCGGGTTATCTGCTGAATTATGAGAATCCCTATGGTGCAGGCCGCATCACGATCCTCTGAGCCTCTGTAAAATCAGAAAATTCAAGATAAGATAGCATAAGGCCCCTGCTTCCGCGAAACCGGAGGCAGGGGCCTTTGCATGTGCAGGTTGGATTTAGTAGACGAACTGCTTCATAAATGCAATATCGCTGGCCGCGCGGGCAGGCACGGCTTCCTCCCGCAGTACCGGGAGCGATGCCTGCGGCATCTGGCGCAGCATTTCAAAACCGCCTGCATAGTCCACGCAGGAGTCTTCGAGGCTGGCGGAGTAGAGGGTGCCGTCCGGCTGGAAATTCTGGCCCTTGAAATGGACCGCCACGATTTTATCGCCATACCAGCTGCCCACTTTGTCCCACAGGCGGCGCTGGGCGTCCACGGAAGCATTCTCCGGGCCGACATAGTTGGCAAAATCGCAGATGACCCGCAGGTTGGGGCTTGCCATCGCGTCCAGCACCATCTTGACGGCCTCCGGGGTGTTCATGGCATGGTAGTAAACGCACTCCACGGCAAACAGCACGCCCTGTTCTTCGCAGGCGGGCAGAATCTCACCCAGGCTCCGCAGCAGCGCTTCCTGGGCCTCTTTCCGGCTGATACCCGGCTGTTTTGCCATATTGGTGGTCTCGCTGCCCATGCAGCCAGCGCCCAGTGCTTTTGCTACGGGGATCTGGCTCAACACTTTGGCCACTTCCGCTTTGCGTTTCTCCTCATCGGCATAGCTCAGCTCCACATAGGTGCCGTCTACAGCAATGCCGACGTTGGAAGTTTTGGACGCCGCGCGGGCAGCTTCTACCAGGGAGGGGGTCACATCGGCATAGCTTTTAACGCCCTCAATGGCCTTGGTAAACGCCAGCTGTGTGCAGCGGAAACCTGCCTGCCCGATGGCAGAAAACAGCGCTTCCGGGGTCTGACGGCCAAAATCATGGCCGCGTGCTCCAATGATAAATTCCGGCATGGTCGTTCCTCCTTAACAGGATGTTCTGCTTACCCCAAAATACGCTGGGCAAACATGCCCAGCTCTTTGCCCCACCAGTACCAGTCGTGGGAGACATCATTGCCCCACAGCTCTACATGGCAGGGGAGGGCAGCAGCTTCCAGCGCGGCCTGCAGCGCTTTGGTGTCCGCGCAGGCATCGTCTTCGTAAGCGCCCTGCCCGGCACAGAGCAACAGGCTGTTTTCCTCAGCCTTGGCAAGGGCAGCGGCGTTGTAAATGCCCTTTTCAGCCAGTGCGTTCAGCGGGCTGTTGCGCAGGATGAGGTCATCGGCCTCACTGCCCATAAAACGGCTCATGTCATACAGGCCGGAGAGGCCGATGGCACCCGCAAACAGCTCCGGGCGGCGCAGACGGCAGTTGATGGCCTGATAAGCACCCGTGTCCACGCCTGCGCACCAGAGCACCGGGGTGAATGCGGCCTTAGCCGCTTTCTCGTCCGCTTCTGCCTTGGGTTCGTCGGCGGTCAGGGCCAGGATGTGGGGAGCCAGCTCGGTGGTCAGGTAGAGGAAATACTTCTCCTGCATCTCGGCCCGGCGGCGGGGAGCGGAATTCCCGGCCAGCAGGCTCTCGCCGTCAATGCTGTCGGCACAAAAAAGCTGTACCTTGCCCGCGTGGAGCAGGCTGGCCACGGCTTCGGGCATCCCGTTATTCTCCCAATCGTAAAAGCGGCCGCCCCGGGCAGGCAGTGCCAGCACCGGCACGCCGCTGTGGCCGTAGCGCTTAAACTCCATGGCGCGGTCCAGCACCGCGCTCCATTCCTTATAATAAATACCATCCATGGTGGCATCCTCCTGTTACACAAACTGATTCCGTGCTGCGTCGTATTCGTACCCCACAGCGGCAAGGCTGGCGCAGAGCGCTGCCTGATCCGCGTCCAGGTCGTCACACAGCGCATCCAGGCTGGGATAAAAATCCCGCAATTTGGTATTGATTACGCTAAACAAAATAAACGGGTCCTTGGGTAATGCAGCCATCTTTTTTGCCTCCCGGTGCAGATTTGATTTTAATTTACCATAAAAAGCGGGAGAATTCAAGAAAAATCCCGCCTTTTATATTGATTATTTTCTATTTATATGTCATAATAGGCTGTAATTTTATATCCGGCGCAAAACGGCGCTATCGCCCGTTGGCCGGAACAGTAGGTGAAATCATGACGGAAAATGAAAAAATCGCAGCGCTGCTCTTTCCCCATATTACCATGACCCCGGCGGATTACGAGGCCAAGTACCCGCCCCGGCAGCTGAAAGAGGGCGCCAGAGTCAGCCGCTTTTCGCCCAGCCCAACAGGCTTTTTGCACTTTGGCAATCTGTTTTCCTGCGCGGCGGCATACCGCACTGCCCGCTGCACCGATGGCGTGTTCTATGTGCGGGTGGAAGATACGGATCAAAAGCGCAAGGTAGAGGGCGCGGTGGAGACCATGCTCTCTGCGCTGCAAATCTACGGCATTACACCGGACGAAGGCGTGATGGGCGACGGAAGCGAAAGCGGCGCCTACGGCCCTTACACCCAAAGCCTGCGCAAAGACATTTACCAGTGCTACGGCAAATTTCTGGTGGAGGAAGGGCTGGCTTACCCCTGCTTTTGCACCCCGGAGGAGCTGGAAGACCTGCACGCCCGGCAGGAGAACGAGGACATTAAAGGCTACTGGGGTCCCTACGCCCACTGTCGGGATCTGACCTATGACCAAATCAAGGCCAATATAGACGCCGGCAAGCCCTGGACCCTGCGCCTGCGCTCCCCCGGCAAGCCGGAGGGCAAGGTGCGCTTTGACGATCTGATCAAAGGCAAAATTGAAATGCAGGAGAATGTGATTGATGTGGTGCTGCTGAAAACCGACGGCATTCCCACCTATCACTTTGCCCACGCGGTGGACGACCACCTGATGCGAACCACCCATGTCGTGCGAGGTGACGAATGGATCGCCTCTGTGCCCCTGCACCTGCAGCTGTTCAAGCTCTTAGGCTTCCGCCCGGTGAAATACGCCCATATTGCCCCCATCCTTAAGGAAGAAAACGGCGGCAAGCGCAAGCTCTCTAAGCGCAAGGACCCGGAAGCGGCCGTTACCCACTACGACAAAATGGGTATTCCGGCGGCCGCGGTCAACGAATATATGATGACCATTGCCAACTCCAACTTTGAGGACTGGCGGCGTGCCAACCCCACAGCAGACCTGGCAGACTTCCCCTTTAACTTAAAAAAAATGAGCGTGTCCGGCGCCCTGTTTGATATGGCCAAGCTGACGGATGTGTCCAAGACCGTCATCAGCAAAATGACTGCACAGGAAGTGTTTGACCTGGCCCACGCCTGGGCCGATCGGCCGGAACTGGCTGCGCTGTTTGACAGCGATCCGGCCTACGCGGTGGCAGTGCTCAGCATTGACCGGGGCGGCAAAAAGCCCCGCAAGGACATTGCCAAGTGGAGCGATCTGGCGGACTACATCAGCTATTTCTACGACCAAACCTTTACCCCCTGCTACGACCTGACCGGCAATGCGAATCCGGCACTGGCAGTACAGGTGCTGGAGCAGTACAAAGACCTGGTGGACACCGCAGACGACAAAGACACCTGGTTTGCCAAGATCAAGGCGTTGTGCCCGCAGGTGGGCTGCACCCCCAATGTGAAAGAATACAAGCAGGACCCCACAGCGTTCAAGGGCCATGTAGGCGATGTGTCTACCGTGATCCGGGTGGCGCTCACCGGGCGCACCAACACCCCGGACCTGCACGCGATACTGGCTTTGCTGGGGCAAGAGACCGCACAGGCCAGACTAAACGCCGCACTGGCGCACTACAAGGAGGAGTACCATGGCTGAGGAGATCAGAGAAAGCTCTAATTTTATTCACGATTTTATTGATAAAGACCTGGAGGATGGGGTGTATAGCAGCATACAGACCCGCTTTCCCCCGGAGCCAAACGGCTACCTGCACATCGGCCATGCCAAGGCGATCTTCGTGGACTTCGGCACCGCCGAGAAGTACGGCGGCCTGTGCAACCTGCGCATGGACGACACCAACCCCACCAAAGAGGACACCGAGTATGTAGACGCCATCAAAGAGGACATTCAATGGCTGGGCTTTCAGTGGGACAACCTGTACTACGCCTCCGACTACTTTGACTTTCTCTTTGACTGCGCCATCAAGCTGATCAAAAAAGGCAAGGCCTTTGTTTGCGAACTGACGCCGGAGGAAATGCGCGCCTACCGTGGCACCCTCACCGAGCCGGGCAAGGAGAGCCCCTACCGCAACCGCTCCGTGGAGGAAAACCTGGACCTGTTTATGCGCATGAGCAAGGGCGAGTTCCCGGAGGGCAGCAAGGTGCTGCGTGCCAAAATCGATATGAGCTCCCCCAACCTGAATATGCGGGATCCGATCATTTATCGTATTATGTACGCCCACCATCACCGCACCGGCGACAAATGGTGCGTGTATCCCATGTATGACTTTGCCCATCCCCTGTCAGACGCCAGAGAGGGTGTGACCCACTCTCTATGTTCTCTGGAATTTGAAAACCACCGCCCGCTGTACAACTGGTTTGTGGACGAGCTGATCGAGGGGCAAAAGCCCCGCCAGATCGAGTTTGCCCGACTGAACCTGAACTACACCCTCACCAGCAAGCGCAAGTGCTTAAAGCTGGTGCAGGACGGCATTGTCAGCGGCTGGGATGATCCCCGTATGGCTACCCTCAGCGGTATGCGCCGCCGGGGCTATCCGCCGGAGGCGGTACGGGACTTCTGTGAGCGCATCGGCGTGTCCAAGGCGTACAGCGTGGTGGACTTTGCCCTGCTGGAGGCCTGCGTACGGGAGCACCTGAACACCTCCGCTCCCCGAGCCATGGCGGTGCTGGACCCCATTAAACTG
>ERZ791641.776-NODE-776-length-22229-cov-4.967394_pt1 | contig 22229 bp, 19 predicted proteins | sample MGYA00510055_ERZ791641 | MGnify/ENA primary metagenome ERZ791641 (study PRJEB30046, sample SAMN00715226) | human gut metagenome | study: EMG produced TPA metagenomics assembly of the A metagenome-wide association study of gut microbiota in type 2... | reverse complement strand
GAGCCGGTTTATTTGCCTGAGCGAAAAATTCATCTTTATCACTGTGACCACCGGGGACTGCCGCTGGCGCTTATCAGTACCGAAGGGGCAACGGAATGGCGTGGGGAGTATGACGAGTGGGGGAATCAGCTTAATGAGGAGAACCCGCATCATCTGTTCCAGCCGTACTGCCTGCCTGGGCAGCAGTATGATGAGGAGTCGGGGCTGTGCTATAACCGTCACCGGTACTATGATCCGTTGCAGGGACGGTATATCACCCAGGATCCGATTGGGCTGAGTGGTGGGCTGAATACATATTCGTATCCATTAAATCCAATAAATGAAATAGATCCTTTAGGATTAAAAGTGATCGTTGTAGCTAGTGATCCTAATGAGGCAAAATTATTACAGGAGGCATATGCACAATTAAATACAACAAAGAGAGGACAAGAAATAACAAAACCGTTAGAAGATTCGAAAGATGTATATAATATATACACAATACATCGCGATGCTTTTTATTGCCCTGCCGGAACAACAGATGTCTCCTGTCAAGGAAAAGAAAAAGCGGTGTTTATTGAGCCCAATGAGTGTGTAAAATTACCTACGGTACAAGGCCTGGAGGTTACATCACTGGCAGTTGAATTAGGACATGAATTAGGTCATGCTCATGGAGTCCATGATGATGGTGGGGATAGAATGAATAACGTAAACTTAAATGAAAATCCTATCCGCGCTGGTTTAGGTGAAAACCCACGGACTGCATATGTAGTACCACGAGTGGAGTGGGAAAAATGTCGAAAATAAATTTTGTGACACTATTGTTTTTTATTTTAAATATTCCAAATGCAATTGGTAAAGATGAAGATTATATAGGGGTGGTTTATTGGCGAGGGTTTGATATTGAGTCAATAACAGGGATTCCTGAAAGTCAGATAAATAATTATGGAATGAAGCGATGTATTGGTAGAAATGTTTTTATGGGGTTATTATTTCATATTAATGATTCATATAGCCGAGAATATGACGATAGAGATGTCAGAGGTAGTATTACTTTTAATAATGATATTTATTATGTAAATCGATCTGGTATAGTTAGATATAAAAATGATTTTTATAGAATAAATAAAAAATCATTTAGTCATATAATGAATCAAGATAAGAGCAAATGTCCGTTAATTGATTAAATAGTTCGAGTTGCGGGAAGGCGGCAAGCTAAATAGTGCCTAATATCGGTACAACGTAAGACTCCGGGGGAGACGACCAGGTGTAGATTGCGCTGACTTTTTCCGGTGTGCAGGGACTTGCGGTCAACTGTGTCAGGCCGTGAAGTGCTGAGTCAGTCCCAATAGCTCAGCCAGATCGAACCCGGTGGCAAGGAACTATTCTGTACTCAACTGAAGTCTCCGTGTCGCTCGAACAAAAGGTGGTCAGCCTGGTGGTCTTGACAAACTCGATTTTTTTTAGCTTACCAATCAGCTATTTATTGGCTACGGCGATCCCAGTCAGAGGAGCCAAATTCTAAAAATTCGCTTTTTTAGCGCAATGTCACTGACCTTAGTTGAACATTGTTTTTTAACGGATAGCGGGTTTTTAACATCTTAAGCGCCCTCGACCTTTATGGTTGAGGGCGTTTTGCTATGAACGCCATCACCATTTTCCCCTCGATTATAAAACTTGAGTTATTCAGTAGTCTCCCCTCTTGCAACTCACACCCAAAACTGCCTAACGAAAAGTTATTAATTTTCAATCATATTGCTATCAGTATTTACATTTTTTCGCTGTGCTAGAAAGGGCGCATTTATGTTAGCTCGTTCAGGGAAGGTAAGCATGGCTACGAAGAAGAGAAGTGGAGAAGAAATAAATGACCGACAAATCTTATGCGGGATGGGAATTAAACTACGCCGCTTAACTGCGGGTATCTGTCTGATAACTCAACTTGCGTTCCCTATGGCTGCGGCAGCACAAGGTGTGGTAAATGCCGCAACCCAACAACCAGTTCCTGCACAAATTGCCATTGCAAATGCCAATACGGTGCCCTACACCCTTGGAGCGCTGGAATCGGCCCAAAGCGTTGCCGAACGTTTCGGTATTTCGGTGGCTGAGTTACGCAAACTCAACCAGTTTCGTACGTTTGCTCGAGGTTTTGATAATGTCAGCCAGGGTGATGAACTGGATGTCCCGGCACAAGTTAGTGAAAATAATTTAACCCCGCCACCGGGTAATAGCATGGCAACCTTGAGCAACAGATAGCCAGTACTTCACAGCAAATCGGGTCTCTGCTCGCCGAGGATATGAACAGCGAGCAAGCGGCAAATATGGCGCGTGGATGGGCCTCTTCTCAGGCTTCAGGCGCAATGACAGACTGGTTAAGCCGCTTCGGTACCGCAAGAATCACGCTGGGCGTGGATGAAGATTTTAGCCTGAAGAACTCCCAGTTCGATTTTCTCCATCCGTGGTATGAAACGCCTGATAATCTCTTTTTCAGTCAGCATACTCTTCATCGTACTGACGAGCGTACGCAGATTAACAACGGCTTAGGTTGGCGTCATTTCACTCCCACATGGATGTCGGGCATCAACTTCTTTTTCGACCACGATCTTAGCCGTTACCACTCCCGCGCCGGCATTGGCGCGGAGTACTGGCGCGACTATCTAAAATTAAGCAGTAACGGCTATTTGCGACTGACCAACTGGCGCAGCGCACCTGAACTGGACAACGATTATGAAGCTCGCCCGGCCAATGGCTGGGATGTACGCGCAGAAGGCTGGCTACCCGCCTGGCCGCACCTTGGCGGTAAACTGGTCTATGAACAGTATTATGGCGATGAAGTGGCCCTGTTCGATAAAGACGATCGGCAAAGTAATCCTCATGCCATAACCGCTGGACTTAACTATACCCCCTTCCCGCTGATGACCTTCAGCGCGGAGCAACGCCAGGGTAAACAGGGCGAAAATGACACCCGTTTTGCCGTCGATTTTACCTGGCAACCTGGCAGCGCAATGCAGAAACAGCTTGACCCGAATGAAGTCGTTGCACGGCGTAGCCTTGCAGGCAGCCGTTATGATCTGGTGGATCGCAACAACAACATCGTTCTGGAATATCGCAAAAAAGAACTGGTCCGCCTGACCCTGACAGACCCCGTGACAGGGAAGTCAGGAGAAGTGAAATCACTGGTTTCGTCGCTACAAACTAAATATGCCCTGAAAGGCTATAACGTCGAAGCCACCGCTCTGGAAGCTGCCGGTGGTAAAGTGGTCACAACGGGTAAAGATATTCTGGTTACCCTGCCGGGTTACCGGTTCACCAGTACGCCAGAAACCGATAACACCTGGCCGATTGAAGTCACCGCTGAAGATGTCAAAGGCAATTTTTCGAATCGTGAACAGAGCATGGTAGTCGTTCAGGCACCTACGCTAAGCCAGAAAGATTCCTCGGTATCGTTAAGTACCCAGACGTTGAGCGCGGATTCCCATTCAACCGCCACACTGACTTTTATTGCGCATGATGCAGCAGGTAATCCTGTTATCGGGCTGGTGCTCTCGACGCGTCACGAAGGTGTTCAGGACATCACCCTTTCTGACTGGAAAGATAATGGTGACGGAAGCTATACCCAGATCCTGACCACAGGAGCGATGTCTGGCACGCTGACGCTTATGCCACAGCTGAACGGTGTGGATGCGGCTAAAGCCCCCGCCGTGGTGAATATCATTTCTGTTTCGTCATCCCGAACTCACTCGTCAATTAAAATTGATAAGGACCGTTATCTCTCCGGCAATCCTATCGAGGTGACGGTAGAACTGAGAGATGAAAATGACAAACCTGTTAAGGAGCAAAAACAGCAACTGAATACCGCAGTCAGCATCGACAACGTGAAACCTGGTGTCACTACAGACTGGAAAGAAACCGCAGATGGCGTCTATAAGGCAACCTATACCGCCTATACCAAAGGCAGTGGGCTTACTGCGAAGCTGTTAATGCAAAACTGGAATGAAGATTTGCATACCGCTGGATTTATCATCGACGCCAACCCGCAGTCAGCGAAAATTGCGACATTATCTGCCAGCAATAATGGTGTGCTCGCCAATGAGAATGCAGCAAACACCGTCTCGGTCAATGTCGCTGATGAAGGAAGCAACCCAATCAATGATCATACCGTCACGTTTGCGGTATTAAGCGGATCGGCAACTTCCTTTAACAATCAAAACACCGCAAAAACGGATGTTAATGGTCTGGCGACTTTTGAGCTGAAAAGTAGTAAGCAGGAAGACAACACGGTTGAAGTCACCCTTGAAAATGGCGTGAAACAAACGTTAATCGTCAGTTTTGTCGGCGACTCGAGTACCGCGCAGGTTGATCTGCAGAAGTCGAAAAATGAAGTGGTCGCTGACGGCAATGACAGTGCCACAATGACCGCGACAGTTCGGGATGCAAAAGGCAACCTGCTCAATGACGTCAAGGTCACCTTCAATGTCAATTCAGCAGCAGCGAAACTGAGCCAAACCGAAGTGAATAGCCACGACGGGATCGCCACAGCTACGCTGACCAGTTTGAAAAATGGTGATTATACGGTTACGGCCTCTGTGAGCTCTGGTTCTCAGGCTAATCAACAGGTGAATTTTATCGGTGATCAAAGTACTGCTGCCCTGACCCTCAGTGTGCCTTCAGGTGATATCACCGTCACCAACACAGCTCCGCAATATATGACTGCAACCTTGCAGGATAAAAATGGCAACCCACTAAAAGATAAAGAAATCACCTTCTCTGTGCCAAACGACGTCGCAAGTAAGTTCTCGATTAGCAACGGAGGAAAAGGCATGACGGATAGTAACGGGGTTGCAATCGCCTCCCTGACCGGCACGTTAGCGGGCACGCATATGATCATGGCTCGTCTGGCTAACAGCAATGTCAGCGATGCACAGCCAATGACGTTTGTGGCGGATAAAGACAGAGCGGTTGTCGTTTTGCAAACATCGAAAGCGGAAATCATTGGGAATGGCGTGGATGAGACAACTCTGACAGCAACAGTGAAAGATCCGTCGAATCATCCGGTGGCGGGGATAACGGTAAACTTCACCATGCCACAGGACGTTGCGGCAAACTTTACCCTTGAAAATAACGGTATTGCCATCACTCAGGCCAATGGGGAAGCGCATGTCACGCTGAAAGTTAAAAAAGCGGGCACGCATACGGTTACCGCAACGCTGGGTAATAACAATACCAGTGATTCGCAGCCGGTAACATTTGTGGCGGACAAAACCTCGGCTCAGGTTGTCCTGCAGATGTCAAAAGATGAGATCACAGGTAATGGCGTCGATAGCGCAACGCTAACTGCAACGGTTAAAGATCAGTTCGACAATGAGGTGAATAATCTTCCGGTAACATTCAGCTCAGCCTCTTCAGGACTCACCCTGACCCCGGGAGTAAGTAATACCAATGAGTCTGGCATCGCGCAGACCACTCTCGCAGGCGTTGCCTTTGGTGAGCAGACGGTCACTGCATCACTGGCTAATAATGGTGCCAGCGACCAAAAAACTGTGCATTTTATTGGCGACACAGCGGCGGCAAAAATTATCGAGTTGACGCCTGTCCCAGACAGCATAATCGCCGGTACCCCGCAGAACAGCTCCGGCAGCGTCATCACCGCCACAATCGTTGATAATAATGGCTTTCCGGTAAAAGGTGTGACTGTGAGCTTTACCAGCAGAACAAAATCTGCCGAAATGACGAACGGCGGCCAAGCCGTGACGAACGAACAGGGTAAAGCTACCGTCACTTATACCAATACCCGCTCCTCGAGAGAAACAGGAGCGAGACCGGATACCATTGAAGCTAGCCTGGAAAATGGTAGCTCCACGCTTAGCACGTCCATACAAGTCGACGTTGATGCGTCTACGGCACATCTCACCTCGCTATATACACTTTATGACACACAATTGGCAGGCGACGATACCACTCTGTACATTACGGTGAATGATAATTACGGCAATGGTGTACCCCTGCATCAGGTAACCCTCAGCGTTTCGCCGAGTGAAGGCGTGACCCTCAGTAACAACGGTATAAATACTACCAACCACGACGGCTATTTATACGCAAGCATGACCGCTACAAAAGCCGGGGTTTATCAAGTGACGGCAACCCTCGACAATGGCGATTCGATGCAACAAACAGTGACCTATGTGCCGAACGTAGCGAATGCTGAAATCACGCTGGCAGCCTCGAAGGATCCGGTGATTGCCGACAATAACGATATCACGACACTAACAGCAACAGTCGCTGATACAGAGGGCAATGCGATAGCCAACACTGAGGTAACATTTACTCTGCCGGAAGATGTGAGGGCGAACTTCACGCTGAGCGATGGCGGTAAAGCGGTTACTGATGCCGATGGCAAAGCGAAAGTCACGCTGAAAGGTACAAAAGCAGGCGCTCATACTGTTACAGCATCGATGGCTGGCGGTAAGAGTGAGCAGTTGGTGGTGAACTTTATTGCGGATACGCTCACTGCGCAGGTTAATCTTAACGTTACCGAGGACAATTTTATCGCTAATAACGTCGGGATGACCAGGCTGCAGGCAACAGTGACTGATGGAAACGGCAACCCGTTAGCCAATGAGGCGGTGACATTCACGCTACCGGCAGATGTGAGCGCAAGCTTTACTCTCGGACAAGGCGGTTCCGCCATTACTGATATCAACGGCAAGGCTGAAGTTACACTGAGCGGTACAAAATCCGGCACCTACCCCGTGACAGTTAGCGTGAACAATTATGGTGTCAGTGATACGAAACAGGTGACTTTGATTGCCGATGCTGGTACCGCAAAACTAGCCTCATTAACCTCTGTATACTCTTTCGTCGTCAGCACGACCGAGGGCGCGACCATGACTGCAAGCGTCACTGACGCTAACGGCAACCCGGTAGAAGGCATAAAAGTTAATTTCCGCGGAACCTCCGTCACGCTAAGCAGCACCAGCGTTGAAACGGATGATCGGGGTTTCGCTGAAATTCTTGTGACAAGCACCGAGGTCGGACTGAAAACAGTTTCAGCCTCTCTGGCAGATAAACCTACTGAAGTCATCTCGCGATTACTGAATGCAAAAGCAGATATTAATTCTGCAACGATTACCAGTCTGGAGATACCTGAAGGTCAGGTCATGGTCGCACAAGACGTAGCAGTTAAAGCTCACGTCAACGACCAGTTTGGCAATCCGATTCTTAATGAATCTGTAACATTCAGTGCAGAGCCACCAGAGCACATGACCATCAGCCAAAATATTGTCTCTACTGATACGCATGGTATAGCCGAGGTCACTATGACGCCCGAAAGAAACGGTTCGTATATGGTGAAAGCATCCCTGGCGAATGGATCCTCTTATGAGAAGGATCTGGTGGTAATCGATTAAAAACTGACACTCTCGGCGTCCAGCCCGCTTATCGGTGTCAATTCCCCAACAGGTGCAACTCTGACGGCAACGCTAACTTCTGCAAATGGCACTCCAGTGGAGGGTCAGGTCATCAACTTTAGCGTAACGCCAGAAGGGGCGACGTTAAGTGGCGGAAAAGTGAGAACTAACTCTTCAGGTCAGGCTCCAGTCGTTTTGACCAGCAATAAAGTCGGTACATATACGGTGACTGCATCGTTCCATAACGGCGTAACAATACAGACACAGACAACCGTGAAAGTCACTGGCAACTCAAGCACCGCCCATGTTGCTAGCTTTATCGCTGATCCATCGACTATCGCCGCCACCAACAGTGATTTAAGTACCTTAAAGGCAACGGTTGAGGATGGCAGTGGTAACCTGATCGAAGGTCTCACTGTGTACTTCGCCTTAAAAAGCGGCTCTGCCACATTAACGTCATTAACAGCGGTGACAGATCAAAACGGAATCGCGACAACAAGCGTGAGAGGAGCGATAACGGGGAGCGTCACGGTAAGCGCAGTCACGACCGCTGGTGGAATGCAAACAGTAGATATAACGCTGGTGGCAGGCCCGGCAGACGCCTCAAAGTCAGTCCTTAAGAACAATCGGTCATCATTGAAAGGAGACTTTACCGATAGTGCTGAGCTACATCTTGTTCTGCACGATATATCAGGCAATCCGATCAAAGTTTCTGAAGGGCTGGAATTTGTGCAATCAGGTACTAACGTGCCCTATATGAAAATTAGCGCAATTGATTACAGTCAAAATATCAACGGTGATTACAAAGCCACCATTACAGGCGGCGGAGAGGGTATCGCAACGCTGATCCCTGTATTGAATGGTGTTCATCAAGCTGGTCTGAGTACCACAATACAATTCACTCGCGCAGAAGACAAAATAATGAGCGGTACAGTATCAGTCAATGGTACTGACCTACCGACAACTACATTCCCTTCGCAGGGGTTCACCGGGGCGTATTATCAGTTGAATAATGACAACTTTGCCCCAGGAAAAACGGCGGCTGATTATGAGTTTTCAAGCTCTGCCTCCTGGGTCGATGTTGATGCTACCGGTAAAGTGACATTTAAAAATGTCGGCAGCAATTCGGAAAGGATTACGGCGACGCCAAAATCAGGAGGCCCTAGCTATGTATACGAAATCCGTGTGAAGAGTTGGTGGGTGAACTCCGGCGATGCTTTCATGATATACAGCCTTGCTGAAAATTTTTGCAGTAGCAATGGCTACACACTTCCCCGTGCAGACCATTTAAACCATAGTCGTTCCCGAGGCATCGGGTCACTGTACAGTGAATGGGGAGATATGGGGCATTACACGACTGAAGCTGGTTTTCAATCAAATATGTATTGGTCATCTAGTCCCGCAAACTCAAGCGAACAATACGTAGTTTCCCTGGCAACAGGTGATCAAAGCGTATTTGAAAAGCTTGGGTTTGCTTATGCGACATGTTATAAAAACCTGTGATTTTCCGTTATAATTTCTTAAAGAGTGCTCCATTCGGAGCACTCTTTTTTACATTCCCTCTATAGAGCTTGCCCTTCTCTCACAGAAAATGAATAAATAAAACTGCTGCACCGCAAGAATCGCGTTCGATGTGACTATGATCGTATCCGGTGAGTACAGCTTTGATCCAAAGGCTGGTTTTCTGTGATGATTGACCAGCCTCAGAGTATTGATGACACCACCGTTCATAACAGATCGGCATTACTATGCATAAGTACTGTCTCATATTCTCGCCAAAACACTTTTTAATGCCTTTGCGAATTCATCCAGACTTATATTGTCAATTTTTTGCCCAACGACGACTGACTCCGAAACATCGGCCATTGCGGGCCATCGCGTTTTGTAATCAGCATAAATTGCAACAACGGGAGTATTATAGGCACTTGCCATATGTAATATTGAGGTGTCAGGAGTTATTGCGATATAAGCATCTTTTATGATTGCTGCTGAACGTTTAATCGAGGGTGATAAGGATAAACGGTAGACATTATTATAACAATCCACTAATACCCTGGCTTTATCTTCCCCTTTTGGTCCATGAACGATCACTATTGGTATATCTGTTTCACTTTGAATTTTTGCTATTAGATTTTCTGCAATCGATAATGAAAATGTACGTTCCTGCGAGCTACCTTCTAAATTAAGCGCAATGTAAGATCCTAACGATCGCATTTCCTCGCGCACCTCATCGAGTACATCCTCACTTAGTGGCAATTCATATATTGGCCTGACTGCTGGAAAACCCGCCTCACGCATCATAAATGCCCATGTCATGGGTACAGGAGCCCGGAGATTCTGATCCATCCGGGACGCGTTCTTGCACAAAGGGGAGAAGCAATTCATGGTTATACCAACAACCTGAAAATTCGTTTTTGCTTTTAACTGACTGATAAATATCATCGTTTTCAGGTTCTTTTTACGCATCGCCTCTATACAAAGATCCGGCGTACCGTATTGCTGTGTTATGTTCTTTGCTAAATCTTTTATTTCTTTTAATGTTGCGTGATCCTGCATAGTCATTGTGACTAATGTTAATTTAGTCTTTTCAAGTTTAAGTGCATTAAACACTTCTAAATTAATTGTCGACGTAACAATTAAAAGATGCTTAATTTTATGCAATTCAAGCGCCCGAATAACAGGAAAGATGGCCATAGCATCGCCAATCTGGTCGGGAATATGGATAACAACAAACTCTGTTTTTTCAATATTAAAATTATAAGCTTTATAATCGTAGTAACTAAATGCAATACGTCTCAACAATGATGCTAAAAACATACCTAACCTCGCCTCCCTACTGGTTATAATGCATTGCAGTCTATCAGACTCATCATGGCGCAATTTTGTGCATATGCGGACTTTTATGTTTCATATCTCGAACCTGTGGGTCCTCTGCTTAATCCTTAAACAACACCAGCAACTCCTGCGCTTTCATCTTCCAGCGAATTTTTCATGTTGCCGTTAATCGGCCATAAAATCATTTGCAGATGCGCTCTGTCGAGGTAGTCTCATAAGGTTCGTTTATAGATCGACGGCAATGTGAGTTACCTTTTCCATACTAATTATAAAAAGACAGTACAAACAGGATCATTATGGACTCCACGCTCATCTCCACTCGTCCCGATGAAGGGACGCTTTCGTTAAGTCGCGCCCGACGAGCTGCGTTAGGCAGTTTCGCTGGTGCCGTCGTCGACTGGTATGATTTTTTACTCTATGGCATTACCGCCGCACTGGTGTTTAATCGCGAGTTTTTCCCGCAAGTAAGCCCGGCGATGGGAACGCTCGCCGCATTTGCTACCTTTGGCGTCGGATTCCTTTTCCGTCCGCTCGGCGGTGTCATTTTCGGTCACTTTGGCGACCGACTGGGACGTAAGCGCATGTTAATGCTGACCGTCTGGATGATGGGCATCGCGACAGCCTTGATTGGTATTCTTCCTTCCTTCTCGACCATTGGGTGGTGGGCACCTATTTTACTGGTGACGCTGCGTGCCATTCAGGGATTTGCCGTCGGCGGCGAATGGGGAGGCGCGGCGTTGCTTTCCGTTGAAAGTGCACCGAAAAATAAAAAAGCCTTTTACAGTAGCGGTGTACAAGTTGGCTACGGTGTAGGTTTACTGCTTTCAACCGGACTGGTTTCATTGATCAGTATGATGACGACTGACGAACAGTTTTTAAGCTGGGGCTGGCGCATTCCTTTCCTGTTTAGCATCGTACTGGTACTGGGAGCATTGTGGGTGCGCAATGGCATGGAGGAGTCCGCGGAATTTGAACAACAGCAACATTATCAAGCTGCCGCGAAAAAACGCATCCCGGTTATCGAAGCGCTGTTACGACATCCCGGTGCTTTCCTGAAGATTATTGCGCTACGACTGTGCGAATTGCTGACGATGTACATCGTTACTGCCTTTGCACTTAATTATTCAACCCAGAATATGGGGCTACCGCGCGAACTTTTCCTTAATATTGGTTTGCTGGTAGGTGGATTAAGCTGCCTGACAATTCCCTGTTTTGCCTGGCTTGCCGATCGTTTTGGTCGCCGTAGGGTTTATATCACAGGTACGTTAATCGGAACGTTGAGCGCATTTCCTTTCTTTATGGCGCTTGAAGCACAATCTATTTTCTGGATAGTTTTCTTCTCCATAATGCTGGCAAACATTGCGCATGACATGGTGGTGTGTGTGCAACAACCGATGTTTACCGAAATGTTTGGTGCCAGTTATCGCTATAGTGGCGCTGGAGTCGGTTATCAGGTTGCCAGTGTGGTTGGCGGTGGATTTACACCTTTTATTGCCGCTGCACTCATCACTTACTTTGCCGGGAACTGGCATAGCGTCGCCATTTATTTGCTGGCTGGATGCCTGATTTCCGCAATGACCGCTTTGTTGATGAAAGACAGTCAACGCGCTTGATAGCCTGGCGAAGATCATCCGATCTTCGCCTTACACTTTTGTTTCACATTTCTGTGACATACTATCGGATGTGCGGTAATTGTATGGAACAGGAGACACACATGAATAATAAGGGCTCCGGTCTGACCCCAGCTCAGGCACTGGATAAACTCGACGCGCTGTATGAGCAATCTGTAGTCGCATTACGCAACGCCATTGGCAACTATATTACAAGTGGCGAATTACCTGATGAAAACGCCCGCAAACAAGGTCTTTTTGTCTATCCATCACTGACCGTAACCTGGGACGGTAGCACAACCAATCCCCCCAAAACGCGCGCATTTGGTCGCTTTACCCACGCAGGCAGCTACACCACCACGATTACTCGCCCTACTCTCTTTCGTTCGTATCTTAATGAACAACTTACGTTGCTGTATCAGGATTATGGTGCGCATATCTCAGTGCAACCCTCGCAGCATGAAATCCCTTATCCTTATGTCATCGATGGCTCTGAATTGACACTTGATCGCTCAATGAGCGCTGGGTTAACTCGCTACTTCCCGACAACAGAACTGGCGCAAATTGGCGATGAAACTGCAGACGGCATTTATCATCCAACTGAATTCTCCCCGCTATCGCATTTTGATGCGCGCCGCGTCGATTTTTCCCTCGCACGGTTGCGCCATTATACCGGTACGCCAGTTGAACATTTTCAGCCGTTCGTCTTGTTTACCAACTACACACGTTATGTGGATGAATTCGTTCGTTGGGGATGCAGCCAGATCCTCGATCCTGATAGTCCCTACATTGCCCTTTCTTGTGCTGGCGGGAACTGGATCACCGCCGAAACCGAAGCGCCAGAAGAAGCCATTTCCGACCTTGCATGGAAAAAACATCAGATGCCAGCATGGCATTTAATTACCGCCGATGGTCAGGGTATTACTCTGGTGAATATTGGCGTGGGACCATCCAATGCTAAAACCATCTGCGATCATCTGGCAGTGCTACGCCCGGATGTCTGGTTGATGATTGGTCACTGTGGCGGATTACGTGAAAGTCAGGCCATTGGCGATTATGTACTTGCACACGCTTATTTACGCGATGACCACGTTCTTGATGCGGTTCTGCCGCCCGATATTCCTATTCCGAGCATTGCTGAAGTGCAACGTGCGCTTTATGACGCCACCAAGCTGGTGAGTGGCAGGCCCGGTGAGGAAGTCAAACAGCGGCTACGTACAGGTACTGTGGTAACCACAGATGACAGGAACTGGGAATTACGTTACTCAGCTTCTGCACTTCGTTTTAACTTAAGCCGGGCCGTAGCAATTGATATGGAAAGTGCAACCATTGCCGCGCAAGGATATCGTTTCCGCGTGCCATACGGGACACTACTGTGTGTTTCAGATAAACCGTTGCATGGCGAGATTAAACTTCCCGGTCAGGCTAACCGTTTTTATGAAGGTGCTATTTCCGAACACCTGCAAATTGGCATTCGGGCGATCGATTTGCTGCGCGCAGAAGGCGACCGACTGCATTCGCGTAAATTACGAACCTTTAATGAGCCGCCGTTCCGATAATAAGTTCTGAACCTTCTCATCAGAAATAGATGTGAAGGATTAAGTAAGACATCTGGCAAATAGCCTGCAATCAACGCGGGCTGTTTGCTTCCTTGGGCAGATGCGAGTTTCATTATCGTCTTAATGATTTCCGCATATTAAAAGCATGTATGCTTTCAAAATATAATTATAAAAAATCCCGCCAACAACATTAGTTTTTATAAAACAAAATATAAGATTATGGCTTTAGAATATTTTTATTTCTAATAGACGAGATTTTTCCTGTTATGATATAATATGCTGATTTAACACATGTTAACGATTTACCAGTAATGTAAATAAATTTTCGAGGAGATCATTCCAGTGGGACGTAAATGGGCCAATATTGTTGCTAAAAAAACGGCTAAAGACGGTGCAACGTCTAAAATTTATGCAAAATTCGGTGTAGAAATCTATGCTGCTGCTAAACAAGGTGAACCCGATCCAGAATTAAACACATCTTTAAAATTCGTTATTGAACGTGCAAAGCAGGCACAAGTTCCAAAGCACGTTATTGATAAAGCAATTGATAAAGCCAAAGGCGGCGGAGATGAAACGTTCGTGCAGGGACGTTATGAAGGCTTTGGTCCTAATGGCTCAATGATTATCGCCGAGACATTGACTTCAAATGTTAACCGTACGATTGCTAACGTTCGCACAATTTTCAATAAAAAAGGCGGCAATATCGGAGCGGCAGGTTCTGTCAGCTATATGTTTGACAATACGGGTGTGATTGTATTTAAAGGATCAGACCCTGACCATATTTTTGAAATTTTACTTGAAGCTGAAGTTGATGTTCGTGATGTGACTGAAGAAGAAGGTAACATTGTTATTTATACCGAACCTACTGACCTTCATAAAGGAATCGCGGCTCTAAAAGCAGCTGGAATCACTGAGTTCTCAACAACAGAATTAGAAATGATTGCGCAATCTGAAGTTGAGCTTTCCCCAGAAGATTTAGAAATCTTTGAAGGGCTTGTTGATGCCCTTGAAGATGACGACGATGTACAAAAAGTTTATCATAACGTCGCAAATCTCTAATTATATTTTAAAGAAATCTGTCTTTACGGCAGATTTCTTTAATCTCATATAACCCTTATAAAAAATATAATGTTCAACTCGTCATATTGATTATAAAAAATCCCCGTTCCCAGAGAAATAATATTTATTAAAATTCCAGTTCTTCTTTTTCTGATTACAGAAGGCAAAGTGGCAATTACGCATAGTTTCCCGATAAAGACGCGATAGCGACATCCCGCATAAGGCATTTTTCTCTTTATCTTTGTACGGTACTTCATGGAACAGAGTTTTTGACCTTGCGAATCGTGATGTCTGTTGGGGGGCAACTTGCTCACTGAAGCGTGAGACTCGATTAAGCGCACGAAACACAGAAATCAAAAAACCCGGTCACTTTTTTACAAGGTAACCGGGTAAAAATAATTTTTATTTTTTAACTGTTTTGAGACTCATAGAGATGTCTCAAAACTAAAATTTGGCTCCTCTGACTGGACTCGAACTTCATCTACATCTCCTGTTATTACTGCCTTTGTTAAATATAGCCATATTTTTACCAACATATTTACCATCATTATTGTTTTCTTGTGGTAAAAATGTCAATTAAAAACAATTGGTTGTTGTCATAATCATCTGACTATACGTATCTAAATTTTCTTTCATTATCAACATGATGTTGTAGTTATTTTTGTTAAAATAAATGATGAAAAACAATTGGTTATTTTTTATTAAATAAATCATGTTTAGTCAAGGTGAAAGCACTGACCTCCAAGGTCACTTACTGTGCTCACACCATTTTGAAAACCCACTCCTCTTTTCCACTTTCTCTATCATGTTGAATGGGCTAACGTTTAGGAAACACAAAAGCAATCGGTAGAACAATGACTACACAAAAGGAAATGGAAGAAATCAGGGCAGCGTTATCTTGGTTTGATGTACGCCGATATGATGGCCTTAAAGACCTCACCTTAGAACAAATCTATGCAGAGCTTGAAAGACGGATGTTGGCTTACAAAACAAGACAACAATGGGAAACAGCAGGCAAAGATAATCAAATACAAGCGATATACCATGATGCCACAATCCGATGTGGTGATGTGATACTTAAATCAGACTGGATTTCAGACAATCACAGACTGTCGCATAGCTATGCTGTAAGACCAATGACCAGAGTTCAATTGTTCAACTATGGGCGGGCTATGTATCGGCTGGAGACTTCAGAGCAAACAGACCCTGTTGCAGTGAGTTCCGACTACATCTCTGAGTATCTGAAACAAGGAGGCATGAACCCTGCTAACAAGATGCTGATTGAAATTGACTTGGAAGAAGCCAGCAGTGACGATCTCGCAGAACATCTGAAAGTACTGATTGCTCTATGGCAAAAGCACCTGAAAACGCCTAAACCCCCGAAACGAAAATTTAGGTTTGGTCATAAGACCTTTGAAAGAATACTTGATTACAAAGTCATCCCTTTGATGGATTTGATCTCATGGGAACAGCTCTACAACGAAGGTAAGAACATACCTTTCACCATTTTAGCTGACATCCTGCATGGTAATAATGGGGTCAGAAGTAGTGAGAACATCAAAGATACTGATTATGATTACGCGAAAAGTTATCTTGATAACGATGAGTACTTCAAGGTTTTAAATGATTTCTATATTAAAAACAATATGTTGAAGGATTGGGGTATCGTTGATGTGATAACACTTAACGATAAATCCTCGGATAAAAACAAAAAGTAAACACAAGGGATGTTCACAACCTGCGAACATCCCTAAAAAGCGTATCCCTCCAAAAATTTCCGCGAAACTCACGGTTGGTGAACATCCCTAGTTTAGAACCAGCCAAAATCCTAGAATTATCTCCATCGAACAACATACTAAAAAACGAAATATCCAAGATATTACGTAAAAAAAAACAGGAGATAAACATGGTTCAAAACAAAACAGATAAAACTTTAAAACTTATTCGCTTATCAGAAGTAATAAGGAAAACCGGGTTCGGCAAGACGTGGATTTATAAACTTATCAGCGCGGGGAAATTCCCCAAACAAATAAAAATCGGTGAAAGAGCTGTTGCTTTCATTGAAAGCGAAGTTGATGAGTGGATTTATAAAGCTATAACCGCTTCTCGTAATACATCTAACTAATAAAAGGAAAATAACATGAAAAATATAAATGTGCCTGAAATATCATTTATCTTTGATAATGATAAAACTGAAGTTTTCTCAAGAATGGCAATGGATAACTTAGCTCTTTATGTGGAAAACATGTTTAAGATAATGGGTGATCAATTTGAACGTCACCTTTATGATAAAAAATATATGAATATGGTTATGGATCATATTATTTATATCACAAAACCAGACTTCCTCAAGTGGGTGAGAGACAATAATGTTGGGGAATGTATTTTTTTGATTGATGAAGTTATGGAAGATTTAAAATACTCTTATAGAGAGTTCAAAAAAATCTATCCTAAACTTGGCATTAAATAAAGAGGAAGAAATCATGAATAAAGATCTGAAAAAAGAAGCAAACAAGATATTACTGCATTTATCTAAACAATGCTTTGAATTGCGTGTGAGTTCTATTATTCAGAACCATCCTGAACAAGTAGAACAACTCAAGCATGAAGAAACTTTCATGATGAATACTTATAAGGACAGTATTAAAGTAGCAAAACAGATGTTCCCTAAAGTCGTAAGGAATACATTCTTTGATATAAAGTTATCACCAAGACTCATTGATAACGATTTTATATTGAAAGCATTAAAGGCATTTCATAAAGAAATGGATTTTATGAAAGATTCTCAAAAGTAGTTTTTTGTTTTAGCCCCGTATTGAGGGGCTGAAAATAAGAGTAAGTTAAAATATATCATGTAAAAATGAGGAGTAATCATGACTAAAAATATTGAAAGTAAAAATACATCTACTGAGTTGTTCTATGATCTTGCAAAGCGTTCTTTTGAAGCGAGCTGGAAAACAATGCAGGATATGTGTAGTGACGGCATTTCGCATCTTGTCGATGATGCTGATTTTATGAGTGCATTTATACGGCTCACGATTAATCATATTTGTCATAACTTTGACAAGTTTACTACGCAGGAAGGTAATCAAGGAAATATTGAAGAAGTTAACTACGAGGAGGTAGCAGAACGACTTGTACGTAATGCTTGGGTGTTTTGTTAATACTGACTGTTTTGTATTAAATACTAAAAATCAAAAAAGAGGATATAGATGAAGAAAGATAATCTGAGTAAAAAAGATGAAACGATGATATTCGCCATTTCAGCAACGCTAATGTTGTATGTGGACAGGATATACAGCATGGCAAGTGTAAACAAAGATGATGCAATGATTTATGTAAATGATGAAGATGTTGTTGAGTTTGCACTACGAATCCACATGAAGGAAGTATTAACTGAGTTTGAGTATTACAAGGCTGCTTATGGTACAGGAAAGGAAAAGTATGAATATATAAATATAACAGAGCTATTAAAAAGGGTGATGTTTTTTCATGATTTATATGTCAAGGATATGTTGATAAGAAATATAGAGTCGGGACGATCTTTTGATGATTATAGTGTTTTGGACTGGGATATGGACATAAATAGATAATATCAGTAATGTTATTCAGAGGGATACATGAGTATATCTAAAATGTGTTACCGGAATGGATTCCGGTAATACGTACTCTGACTATATGAGGTGAAACTAGTTTCTGATGAAGTGACCTATTAGCGAATAAGCAAGTGAATTTTTGGAACACACTTAAAAGTTAATAGCCAGTTGATAAGATATTTTTTAGTATTAAAAACCACTTGCATCGAAATTTATGAAACCTATTTTCGATTTTTAACTTAATTGACATGTTAATGAACAATGTTATATGTAAATAATAAAGTCTGATAAAAAAATAAATAAGGTTCATATAAAAATACTTACTCTTTTTAGTAGAAGACTGAAGGGCGCTTGTGAGAGGTTTTCAATTAGTAACTATATAAGAAAGGAGGTTTCAATGAAAAAAAGAACAGTAAGATTCTTGTCATCACTCAAAGATAATAAATTATATCGATACTTTGATGAACACTTTAACGTTATTACATGCATTAGTGTCATATTTGTCATTGTATGGAACATCTACTTTTATGCTTAAAACCTCCCTTGAGGGAGGTAGACTATTATTTAATAGTGTTATACTGAACATCACTGACTGGGTTTTTACTCTTGGAATAATCTACTACAGAAATACCAACCAGAATAAAGTAAATGACTCCAGCAACAATAAGAAAGAAAAGTAGTGGTTTTTTGAGAGCATCATTTTCACCTTTTCTGTTCGGGTGCTTTTTGTTCCAACCCCATAGGATTAAATTTACTACTACGAAAAACAGAAAAAAATTGCAGATTTTGGGTGATCTGAATAGATTATATCGAATAGGTCAGTCATATCTTTCTCATATTCGTATCGTAAGAATTAAAGTGAAGAGCATAGCCGACAATATTACATTGGCGGCTTTTAATAAAAAATGTAATGAGATTAAATCTGGAAATCTTCCAGTGTTTTACCTGCTTCAATAGCAACAGCGATCACTTTAGGAGTACGGCCCTGACCCGTCCAAGTCTGTTCATTACCGTTTTCATCTGTATATTTGTATTTAGCAGGGCGTGGAGTGCGTGTCGATTTGGTTTTAGGCTTAGTGGAACCTACCGCTGAAAGTAGCTCCGCAGGATCGATACCATCTTCTAACAGTTTCTGGCGGAAGGCTTCAAGCTTAGCCTGACGTTGTTCTTGTTCTTTACGGATGGCACTTTCTTCCTCACGACGATCTTCAACGATTGCTGTTAACTTTTCCAGCATCTCTTCCAGCGTTTCCAGATCAGTTTCACGAGCCTGTGCGCGAAGTGTACGAATATTGTTCAGTTCCTTTAATGCTTCACTCATACTATGCCATCCTGTGTTTAAAATGGGAGATTGAAATGGTGTGCAGTATTGTCTGATGATCGATTTAAAACACACCAACATATTAATAATATAGTAAATATTAGCATTAAAGCAATCTATTTGAACCATTTCAAACGAAAAGCGGAGGACTGATTTATAGGGCCATTTTTCGTCGTAGTTGACTTGATGGTTCGAACTCTGACGATATGTTAGAGAGTTGCTCAAGACTCTGTTCAACAGAACGTTGGAACTCAAGAGCAGCTTCTGTACGCTGTTTTATGACGAGAGCGAAGAGTTCATCAGGTGTTTTTTCTAATAAAGTTTTTCTGTAGAGCATGGATTCCTGAACCTTCTCAAGGCTCTTGGATGCAAGAGCCGAAGCATGGCTAATAGGATTAAGTTCTTCAATAAATTTATCGAGCAGTGATTTTTTCTTCCTGTCTAATCTCAGAAGTTCGGTATGCGCCGATTTAAATTTTTTTGCTTCAATCAAGGGTGAGCCATCGGTTCTTAGCCTGCGATATTCCTCTCTGTATTCAGACATCGTTGGATATTTTTTTAATGCTTTGATGGTGTTCAGATACTGAATTAAATCATCATTGTCTAATTTTACTTTCCTCATATATACCTCGTAAATAAAACAGTGGATATATTTATATTACGAGATATAGTGTAAGTGTCAAATATAACCGGGAAATAAGAATGATAATATTCAGATGAAAACTATATTCTTTCTTTTTGATCAACATCTTCAGAATAATCAATAAAAATGCCATCTTCTGAAACAGAGATGAGATTTATCTCATCGGAGAAAGTGTTTTTCATGGCTGGATATTTAAAAAATTATTTTATTTTGTTTTTCATTATTTTTTCGACTTCTTTTTTTTGTGAAGTAGATAAATTCCTTTTAATCTCTTTCATTTTGTTTTTAAAATTAAGATTATCTCTTTCATCATGCAAGGACTTCATTTTATTATATGCTTCCTCACTGAAAGGATTAAAATCATCATCTGTTTTTTCATCTGAGCAAGGAAAAAGGAAACTTCTGTTAAGATAATCGCGCCTAAGCTCATCGTAAACTTTACCGCCATCAATAATTGTTTCATCTTCTGGTTCTTTTTTTATATAGTCTTTCATGTTATATTCTCTAATTTTAGTTAATCGGGTATATATTATATATTAATATATAAGGGATAAGTGTCAAATTTAATGGAGAGGCATGGATTTAATTATCTATTTTTCTTGTCATGTCTCTATAATTTAGCCTTGCTGAATAACCTCGTTCAATAAACTGTGTTTTATCGTAGCTATAAAGATAATCTGCATCGATTCTTCCACAAGACTTACAAAAAGAGTATTCCCATCTCAAGTTGCATTTCTTAGAAACAGAAAACCTCTCTGTCATTTCTCTACCACATGAACATTGCATGTTATTTCCTCCACTAGAATTATTTCGACGTGTATATCAAATATATTATTTGCGATAATTACCGAATTCATTAAATTAACATTTTGATTTCAGCCGTTTTGCATTTCCATTTTCAATTCTTTTATAACAATCAGCTACTGCCTCGGCAGCCCATTTTCTTTCCTCAATAGAAAATGGATGATTATTACCTTTTATGCCTTTTAAATCAGCACCATTTTTATCACAAGAACATTGCATATCATAACTCTCTTAATTGTTTTTATAGCTTTCAAAAATTAGTGTTCCAGAAAGATCATAAAGTTCAACCTTGCCGATTTTACCTTCATCATTTTTAATGGACATTCGTATTATTCTGGAGTCATGATATTTTTCTAACAAATCAGGTTTATTGGCTAGGTATTTTGCTATTACAGCACGGCTTTTTATATAGTCATAGCTTGAACATATTGTTCTTTTGAACTCTAAATCAGTGAGGCCACTTTCCATGATCTTTTTGGCAATGAGTGATTTCAATGGACGCTCAAATTCCTCACGCTCCTTACGCTTTTGCTCCTCTTGTTGTTTACGTCTTAGTTGGTTGAGTAAGTTAATTTTATCTCTTTCTAGTTGTAATTTTCTCTCTTTATCTTGAATGATGTTTTTAACTACGGATGATGGAATAACTTTGATATTATTAGACCAATATCGATATGGATTATGCATCTGAATGCTTTCTACGGTTGAGCGAATTTTATCTACATTAATATTTTTATCAAAGGAAACAATTCGGGCATTACCATTTTTTGAGATGAGTTTAGACGTGTTCTCAAGCTTCGTATCATTTTTTAAATTAAATGACTCTACAATAGCGTTATGTTCTTCATGATAGAAGGATTGTTTCTTACTATCAATATAACATCCAAGATAGTAATTTAGACTAAACTCTTCGATACCAAATGTTTCCTCAAGCATAGTCATTTGTTCAGCTAAGATGTCAAGTATATCGGTTTTTGATAATCTATCATGCAGTTTTATTTCGAGTGAGCCGGGTAAGTATTTCATTTCTTCACCTTATTATTACTGGGTTTATTAGAGTTACTGCTGGAAAGATAATATGTTTTCATAAATGTTAAACGGTCGCCATTAAACATATAGTCTGGATTAATGAAGTAATAGTTCTGTATCATGGTCTCTGCAATAAACTTCTTGCCAGCAAGTTCTTTCATGCCTTTGAAATATGTTGTTCTGGATATTTTTACGACATCTTGATCAACAATATCGTATGACATCAAAATAGTATCAGTATCCTTATTATCTCTGATAGCAAGATAAAGGATCTTGAAAACTTTTTTACCCGATGAAGACAGTCCTTCAATAGCAGATACTCCGTCAACATAAAGTTTCACGAACTGTGTCTTATCAACCTCCATAGCCTGATAGAAACCGCCATTACCAACTT
>ERZ791641.759-NODE-759-length-22640-cov-3.516006_pt1 | contig 22640 bp, 22 predicted proteins | sample MGYA00510055_ERZ791641 | MGnify/ENA primary metagenome ERZ791641 (study PRJEB30046, sample SAMN00715226) | human gut metagenome | study: EMG produced TPA metagenomics assembly of the A metagenome-wide association study of gut microbiota in type 2... | reverse complement strand
TCTCTTTGTATTCTGTTTTTTTATAGTCTTGTATTTCTGTTCCAAGTTTCTTAAGTGCTCTATATTCTTCTAACAATTCTGGATTATGTACATCAATCGTAATCCCTTTTAAAAAACTGTTGCCTTGAGATTTCTTCGCACTTGCTACTTTGATAAAAGCGTTTGAAAGCATAGATGCATTTCTCATTTTTACTAAGATTCCCCTGTCATCCATGGTAGAATTTAAAAAACAATAATCTGTGTACGGCTCTTTATGCATAGACTCAAACTTGCCTTGTACACTTATATCCATTGGATGATACTCTTTGTAATTACATGCATTATGAATTGCACCTATAATAGTTGAAATTGGAGGGAGTGGATATGTCATTTTATTATCTAACGTCTCTTCTCTTTTATAATTAGCACTACTTTGAGTAAGTACTATTCTTAATGCTTTCATAATTTACCTGCTTTCTCTTACTATTATTCTGCATTAAAGTAAGCATTTACTTCACTTCTAACTATATCAAAAAATTCCACAATCGATTTAGGCTCTAATTCTCTTTTTATTTCATTCTCATTTTGAAATGCTTTTCCTTCTAATAAACCAACATAATATCCTTTTCCAATTTTTCCTTTTAAATCTTGTGATATTACTAACTTATCCTCTTCTACCTTAACTACATTCTCAAAATAATGCGTTTTTCTATCTGATAGTCCACCTACAATAAATACAGGCTCTGAATTATCTAGGTTTCCCTTTACTGTTAAGCTTAAATTTTCTATAGCATCTAATATAGCATTTACTCTTGCTGCTTTTTCATTATTATCAGCTTCTTTATACCCGTCTTCTCCTGCAAAATTTTCATCTTTCCCTATCATCTCTAAATCAACAGTTATACTGTAAACCTTTAAAGATTTGTCATATTCATATTGATAAGGCATTAGACCTGCCTCTACAGCTTTTTCTTGTAAATTTATTTTATTTGCGTTAGCATAATTATTAGCTAAATATAAATTATTATGAAATCTTGTTTCATTTACAAAGCTTTCACAAGAAATAGCATCTGTTAAGTAAAAAGAACTTTTTCTAATATTAGTAGTACCCTTAGTACTCATATATCCACCTTCAAGAGCTCTACAATTAGAAGCATTTAGCTCTTTATTTACCATCTTTTGTGTTGCTCCATTTACATCTGTTTGTAAATCATCATACATTCCACTTTGAACCATTATTGCATTTTTCAAACTTTCTCTACTTCTTATTGTATATACTTTTCTATTCTTAAATATCTTTTGCACACTTGCTATATTTCCTAAACCTTCTCCATAATTTGAAGTCATATTTGCTACAACTGTTAAAGTTAGCGCTTTTTTATTCATTTCTCCACCCCTACCTATTCATTTTCATTACTATTTGTACTATTTGTATTCTTTGACAACGCATTGATAAATGTATATGCTAAATCTTTATTTGATTCAAAATCATCAAATAAGTCATAAATAAATCCAAATTCTACTCCTGAATAATTCGACAATTGAAGTAGTATTTGACATACTCTATCGTAATCTTTAAATATTATGGAACTAGTTAATTTTTGTCTATAACTTTCAATCTTATTTTTTTCTAAAGCGCCTGCTACTTTTTTCGAGCAAGCATAAGCCCCTTTTAACCTATCCTTCATACCTTTATTTCCCCTTATTAAAATATTTGTTTTTATAAGTTGAGTTGCTAAGTAATTTCTATTTCCTTTTAAACATAATTCTATTAAATTATCTAGCACCATGTTGTTCATAATACATTCCATTACTTCTTTTTGAATATTTCTATAATATTTATCATTTACCTTATAAGCAGTATTAAATGAGTTATAATCTATCTTTTCTCTATCTAGTGCTTTAAATATGTCAATACTATCTTTTCTTAAGTACAATGTTTCAAAATACCCCTTGTTTATATCCTTAAATATTATTTCAACATCTCTTTGTATAAAATCTATTGATTCCACAATACCTCTAAATAATGCTTGTCTAGTATCTAATTTGCCATTATTCTCATCTATATTTTTTCTTATTATTCTTTCAAATGTTTCATTTGATACTTTTAACCTATCAATTGTATAATTATCATTAATAAAGAATGCTTCTCTATTTCCTACAAAAGCAAATGGAATAAAATCCATTTCTATCATATCATTTCCCATAAATTTGCTATTATCAAAATTATATCCTGTCGATTTTCCTTTTTTACCTACATCAATACAATATCCTAATAATCTACAATACTCTTGTGAATCATTAAATAATTGGTTTGTATTAGCATAATTAGCATACATATTTTTTTTACTTCTAAATGTTTCTCTTATAATATCAGCTCTATTTTCTTCAATGATATCTAATATATATTGTTTATTTTTATTTTCAAATTTAATTTTATTAAAGCATTTTTTCATTATAGTATTAGCTACCAATTTATCATTAACTATCTTTATCTGTTCATTAGTTATTTCTTCATTAGAAAGTATATTTTCAACAATTTTATGATGAAACTCTTGTCCATATTTATCTTCGACAAATTCCAAATATTTTTCTTCTCTAATATCAGAACTATTATATAAAATATAATCTTCTTCTTTATGATAGCTTAAATTATGATAGTTAAAATATTGCAATAGTCCTAATATACTAGCAGAACTTCTCCAATCAGATGCTTCTAACTTAGTATCATAATTGCTATTCTGTAAATTTGTTTTCATATTTACCTCCTTTCTTATAGTAGATCTTGTGTTATCAAATCTATCATTCCAAAACCTGCTGACTTTCTGCTACCAATTCCTTGATCATAAAAATATTGTAATATTTCATTATTTGCCTGAATTTCAAACATACCTGTTGTTATGTCTATATATCTCCCGTAATGCTTTACAACAACCTTTTTGCATTGAATTGGACTAACTTTTATTTTATTAATTTCATCCTCACTAAATCCAGCTTGTCTCACTTGATTACTTATTACATTGTTTAATTTTTCTCTAAAATCAGCATCACTAAAAACATAATACTTATTACTATTATTTTCTCTATTATGTTCTCTAACACATATACCACTACCTATTGTAGTTTTAAATATAGCTCTTGAGTTTACTATTAAATCTTGTTTTTGATTTGTTATACTTTTTAATATCATTGAATTTTTGTTCGGTAGTGAAAACGTTTTATTCTTTTGCAAAATAAAAGCATTAAATAAAATTAATCCTGTTTTTTCTGCATCTCCTGTTGAAAAAAGTATTTTTAACTTATTATTTTCCAACTTTATTTCATCTTTAGTAAATCTTGATTTAGGTAGTATTACTGAAAAGCAATAATCCTTTTGATTAGTATCCTTAAAAAACCTATCATAATATTTTCCATCATTGCATTTTGATATTGCATTTTTTATAAAACTTAAGACTATACTTCTATAATCAATAGGAAAACTACTTTTCTCTAATTCTAAGGTTAAAGTAAATCTCATTTTATTCCTCCTTTTATTTTGTTAATTCATACTTTATTTTTATTATCACCTCACCCATTGTTTTATCTACTATTTTTTAATTATAGAATTATATAAACATTCCACTATGGTACTACTACAAAATATTTATACTATAATTTACAGCATATTCTACATTCCAATATGAAGATACTATATTTAAAAAAATTATAAGTAAATCTCTTATAATATATATTTTACTACATAAGGTATATTATGTAAATGTAATTTCTATTTTTTATTTTCTTATTTTTTAACTCTTTGACTCATAAATAATAATCTATTAACATTCTATTATTCTTTATTTCCATTCTAATTATAATATTTACATTCCAATATGGAGCTACTACTATCCTTTTATGCCTAATTGGTTTATTTGTATAAAATATATTTACATTCCAATATGGAGCTACTACTATCTCTTTATTTTCAAATAATTTATCATTTGTATCAACATTTACATTCCAATATGGAGCTACTACTATGTGGTAGTGCTATAGGTGCAGTAGCAAGTTTATTTACATTTACATTCCAATATGGAGCTACTACTATTTCAACTCTTTCTTCATTTCCAACAATACCGTCCTCATTTACATTCCAATATGGAGCTACTACTATTGGATAATCCTCAATAAAAGAATCTATTAATTCTACATTTACATTCCAATATGGAGCTACTACTATTTATCTAACATGGTATAATTCTGTTTTGCAAATCCTATTTACATTCCAATATGGAGCTACTACTATTAAATGATTAGGAGGTGGGTTTATGGCTATTCAAACATTTACATTCCAATATGGAGCTACTACTATGAATTTATTTAAAAATGGATTCTTATTAAAAGCTGCATTTACATTCCAATATGGAGCTACTACTATTAGCTACATTTGCAAAGTTAAATATGATTCAACTAGATTTACATTCCAATATGGAGCTACTACTATGTATTGTTCTTTATATTCTTTGTTCATGTTTTTGTAATTTACATTCCAATATGGAGCTACTACTATAAGTTTAAAAGTGTCATAGAAATTTATTAAACCAAAATTTACATTCCAATATGGAGCTACTACTATGCGTCCGCTCTTAAACTCTGATTTTCTTATTATATATCCCTTATTTCTGTCTATCTCTATATTTTGTAAATTTTATAGATATTTTCAAATAAAATATTTAGACTTATTCAACCCCTAATATTGAATTTATATAACATTGTCTCCCCCCTATGTTTTAACCATATGTTAGGTCGACAATTAAATTAATTTATTTTTTCTACTTTAATAATTAAATTTAAACATATTTATCTCAGACATTATAAATATGTTTAAATTTAAAGTTATCAACTACTATTACCTAATATAATTATAACATACAACATACCAAATAAAGTTATTATTTGAAATAAGATTTATCAAACCTTAAGATCTATTTCCTCATACTTTAGAAATAATTCTTCTTTTTCTATCAATCAGAACAACTTTATATCCAATTACTATTATCAAGTTATAGCTATAATCGGTAATCCTACCATAATAAAATACAACAGAATTTTTTCATTTCGCCCCCTCACTAGAATCCTTTCTAAACTATATGTCAAATCTGTGGTATTCTAAATACATCAAAAAAGGAACTACTTAAAAAGTAGTCCCTTAAACTTAACAGAATTATCTTCTATTTTGTTGTTCTTTTTTAGCTCTTCTACAAGCAACACATCTTGTTGGTTCATTAGTGAATCCTTTTTCTTTGTAGAATTCTTGTTCTCCAGTAGTGAATACGAATTCAGAACCACAATCTCTGCATACTAAAGTCTTATCAGTCATATAAATTTCCTCCTTTTCAAAGACAAATACATTTAATAATATAAGCTTCTAAGTAAGTAGAAATTTACATACATATATATATTAAAATCTTTATTTTTTTGGCTATGTTTATTATTTTATCATAATAAATTAAAATTGCAAGAGTTTTTTATTTATTATTTGAAAATACATCTAAATGTCCATCTAAAAACTCATTAGCCTCTTCAATACTCATCCCTTTAACTTCAGATATTTCTTGAACTACAAAGCCTCTCGTTGAATTTAATGTTTGACTTTCACTTGAATTTGCATTTCCACAGTTTTTAACTTGTGTTAAGTTACAAACTACACTTAAATAATCATCGAAAGTTCCATTTTTAACTTTCTTACTATTATTTTCTTCTCTTTCTCTTTTAACAGATTTTTGTAGATTATCAACTTCTTCAGTATAATTAACTATATCTTTAAGACTATTATCAATTTCCTCTGAATCACTAACTAATCTAATATTAGCATTTTCAAATCTACTAGCTGGTAATTTTAACTTCATTGTACTATTTACTATGTCTATTTCGTAAAAGTTTTGTTTCTCACCTTTAAGCTCTCTTTCTTCAATACATGAAATAATACCAACACCTTGACCTGGGTAAACAATTTTGTCACCTACATTGAACATATAATTACCTCCTTATATGTTTATCATTATATTATATCATACTTTTACAATTTAAGGTTGATTTTTTCATAATTTTATGTATACCAATTATTGGATTAATATATTTATATAAAATAAAAAATTAATCCTGAAAATAATATTTTATCTACAAGATTAATTTCCCCCCTATTTTTTTAATTACGTACCACAATATGTTTTATAAGGACAAGATGGCACTTCTGGTATTTTTGAGTACTCTTCACTTATATTTGAATAATCATAAGGATTCTTAAGAGCTTCTAAAAACTTATTTATAACACTATAGTCATTATTATTTACTGCAGCTTTTATTGCATTCTCTACAATATAATTTCTTGGTATTACTGTTGGATTGTTTGATTGCATAAGTTTTTTAATTTCATCTCTAGATTTATTTTGTTTAGCTAATCTAGCTTGCCATGATTCATACCACTTTTTAAAATCATCACTTTTAAAAATACTCATTTCTTCTAAATTACCTAATGTTAAGTTTAAAAAAGTATTTGTATAATCAGCTTTAAATTTATTCATTATAGTTAAAAGTGATAAAATTAAATTTTCATCTTCCTCTTCTTTATTAAATAACCCAAGCTTTGCTCTCATTCCATTAAAATAATACTCATTATATAATTTTCCATAGTTTGATAATGCCTCTTCAGCTATTTTAATTGCATTATCTATATCATCATCTAGTAATGGTAGTAAACTTTCCGCAAATCTAGTTAAGTTCCAAACACCAATTTTAGGCTGATTTCCATAAGCATATCTTCCATTAATATCAATAGAACTAAATACTGTATTTATATCATATGAATCCATAAATGCACATGGACCATAATCTATAGTTTCTCCACTAATTGTCATATTATCAGTATTCATAACACCATGAATAAATCCAACTAGCTGCCATTTTGAAATAAGTTTTGCTTGATTATTTATAACCTCTTTTAGAAGATATAAGTAAGGATTTCCTTCATAGGTATCTTTTTTAAAGTGTCTATTTAAAGTATAATCTGCTAGTTTTTTAAGATCTTCAACATCTCCAAAATTTCTTGCAAATTGAAATGTTCCAACTCGTATATGACTTTTTGCTATACGTACTAATAATGCACCTTCTAAAATTTCTTCTCTTATTACATTTTCACCAGTAGAAATAACTGCTAAACTACGGGTTGTTGGAATTTTAAGTCCATACATACCTTCGCTTATTATATATTCTCTAAGCATTGGCCCTAAAGCTGCTTTTCCATCTCCACCTCTTGAATATTTAGTTTTTCCTGCTCCTTTAAGTTGAATATCAAATCTTTGTCCATTTCTTGATATAAATTCACCTAAAAGTATAGCTCTACCATCTCCAAGCATTGTAAAGTGTCCAAATTGATGACCTGCATAGGCTTGTGCTATTGGTGTACTTCCTTCTAAAAGTTTATTTCCTACTAAATACTGTATTCCTTCATCACTATTTAAAAACTTTAAATCTAATCCTAAATCTTCTGCTAACTCTTTATTAAATTCTACTAATTTAGGATTTAATATTTTTTCAGGAATTTCTTTTGAATAAAATATATTTGGCAATTCACAGTATGTATTTTCTAATTTTAAGTTTTTATTATCCTGTATCATTATATCTCCTTTTTTATTTTTTTTATTTTATCATTATTTAATATTAGTATTTTGTATTATCTTAATATATATTCATTAGTTTATACAGTAGCTATATTTACTAATTTACTAATATTTAGATGATATAAAATACATTAAAAGGACATTTAATATAAATTAAGGGACAGTAGGTATATTGCTATGAAAGCAACTCTATCTACTGTCCCAAAAAAGCCACCGACTTAGCTAGTGGAAATTTATTTTTTATCCATATATATATTATCTACTTATTTTTACACCCAAATTGCAAATATCTTTTTACTATCAACCATTATTGTTTCACTTTTATATTCTTTCGTCTTATTAAAGTTATAAATAATAAGATAGCCACAATCTAATTCATTAATCTCTAAATAATCACTTAACTGTTTAAGACCTTTTTTGTGATATTCCTCACCTCTCCAAATCTTAAGCTCTACTAAATACTTTTCTTTTAAATAAGTAATTACAACGTCTAATCTCTTTTCTTCTGAAATTTGTACTTCTTTAAAGTCAAAACCAATTCCATTTATTATTGGTTTTATAAATGCTAAGAATAGAAGTCTACCTTCTCTTTCTATAAATTTAAAATCAATAGAACTATATTGTTCCTTAATAAACTGTTGGAATCTTAGAAGAATCTTTTTAAAATCTAACCCTGTAGAAGTTATAAAGTTTTCCTTAAAATTATAAGAACTCATATCAACTTTATTTTCCAACTTAGAAGAATAATAATTATATAATCTTTGTTCAAATATTCTATTTGATATTTTCACTTTTCCGTCCTTATTTATAAAATATCCAAATACATTTCCTAAATTAATTATAGGATTATCAAGATTAAAACTCTTTTCTTCTCCATTCATTATTAGATCAAATATATAGTCTTTTAACTCTTCATTATTTTCAACATTTTTTATTAAATCTTCAAACAAGGTATTACGCTCTGATAATAAGATTTTATTTGCCTTAATTATATATTCTTCTGTCCATTCTAAATTTTCTTTGTTAAGTTTTTCATCAATTATCTTGCATATTCTAGTAACTAAAAAAGGGTACCCACTTGTATATCTATATAATAACTGTGCTATATTTCTTGTATTCATAATTACATTTTTCTCTGAAGAATACTCTTTTAACATAGATTCTATTTCTTTCTCATTAAATTTCATATCTATGTCAAAATCAACCGCTATGTTCCAAGGACTATTATATTTCTTTTCATCTTCATTTCTAAATTTTAGTTTTAAATTTCTTATATCATATACTCCAGCTAAAATTACACTACCAAAAGTTTTATCTTTTCCTTGTTTCCTTAACAAATACTTATTTCTAAGCATTCCTAAAAAGCTCAAAAATAACTGATTATTAGAGTTCTTATCTACTTCATCAATAAATAAAATAACATCTTTCTTACTATCCCTAACAAACCTTGTTATAAGCTTAGATAAGTCTCTTAAATTATCAATATCATTTTCATATCCTAATAACCTTTTACTTTCTTCTTCATTTGTAAATTCCAAGCTTTCTGCCATTAATTCTATAAATACCTTAGAAAATGTTTTTTCTTTAAGAAAGACTTCATCCCCTATCCCTTCAAAACTCATGCTTACTACCAAGTAATCATTTTTCAGTCTCTGTTCTAACATATACATAGTTGTAGTTTTTCCATACTGTCTTGGTCTATTTATAATAAAGTAATCTTTTTCTTTTATCAGTTCTATAATTTTATCAAGTTTATCTGTTATATCAACCATATAATGCATAGTTGGTATACATACACCAGTAGTATTGAATCTTTTTTTCATTAATATCGCCTCCTTTTTAAATAACATATATAAGATTATGTTAATTAATATTTTCTACAATCAAACCTTGCTATATCTATATCATCTTAAAATACATTTTTTCTCAAATGTAATTTTGTATAACTTTTTCCTTACAAATCATATCTTAAAAGAACATTCTTATTCATAATTTTATATTATTACTAAAAAAATAACTAGACTCAAACTAAATAAAATTTTATATAATTATCAAAAACATATAAACAATTTTCCTAACGTTTATTAATCTATATAATCCTCAATATTAATACCATTTCTCTTCAATTTCTCACTATAAGAACAATGATTATTATAATAATTCATCCACATATCACCAGTATCCAAAAAGCGTCCAATGCCATTAGGCTTGTTCAAAAAATTCGCCAAACTCCATCTATAATCATAAAAATAATCACTTTCAAATACCAATCCATAATTATTTATAGCACCAACAATTTCATCTACAGAATAAAATTTCAGAGCATTATCCATAGCCCCCTTAACTTTAGAGTCTAAACTCCCTATATTAGCTATACCTTTGTCATTCCAAGTATTTAAAATATATATATATAATTTATTATTTATATTATTATTAATATTATTATTAATATCATAACAACTAGTATCACTTTGGTATCCACCTCTGCTAAACCCTTTATTTTCAACACTTTCGTTCAAAATAGCACCTGGTGTTTTAAGGATACTAGTATCATAATAATCACCACTACCAGTACCTCTAGAGATACCAGTACTAGTATCATTTATATAACCAGTACTAGTATCACTTACATAACTACTACTAGTGACATTTTTATTACCTGTATCTATTTTATTACAGGTACCTATACTCCCAAATACCCTGGTACCATTCCCTATTTCACCCCTAGTTGTTATTCCACAACTCAAACAATCGTTACTATTAGAATTCATAGTATCGTTATTTTCAATTATTTCATTAGAAACAATTTCATCATTTATCATATAATCCTTAACTATTTTATAACTGCTAACCCTTCCTTTAGTTTTAATAATTTCTATATAACACTTTTCTTCTAATGCTCTTAATATATTTGAGATTTTTACTTTTCTTTTTGTTTGAAATTTATCCATTAAATATTTTAATGGAACAGTTACTATATTTTCTTCTGTCTTTAATGTCTCAAATAAAATTAACATATACCCCTCATTTATATTTATCTCTTTATCATTTAAAATTTTCCCTACACAATTATCCATAGTACAGCCCCCTTAAATGGCAAATATTTATATATGTATCTATATTTTACACTATCAATGTTGCAATAATATTGCATTTTGCACCTAAAACAAAAAAATTTTGTTAAATTTCGCAACATCTATCATATTTCATTATTTATATTGTCTTATGCATAAATTTTTAATTAAAATCAGTTCCTTATTATTGTTTTTATAATTAATACCTATTTAATAGTATATTGTTTACGTATAAGCTCTAACTTTCCCTCCATATAATTAACTTAAAACAAAAAAAACATTCTAGTAGATATGAAATGTCTACCTACTAGAATGTTTTTCACTAATACGAATTATTTATTATTTTAACACTTTTAATTATTTTAACTTACAATAAATTTCATCGCTAACAGCTTCAAGCCATTCATTACTTGCACCTTCTGCTGGTATCTCAATAGCTAGATGACAGAACCAACTGTCTGCTGCTGCACCATGCCAATGCTTAACTTCAGCTGGAATATTAACAACATCCCCTGCTTTTAATTCTCTAGCTTCTTCTCCCCATACTTGATAATATCCTCTTCCTCCAGTAACAAGTAAAATCTGTCCACCCTTATGATGAATATGCCAATTATTACGACATCCTGGTTCAAAAGTTACATTACCAATACTAACCCCTTCAGTTGTTAACATATTTAAATGTGCATTTCCTATAAAATACTTAGAAAACATTTCTGGTAATGGTTCTCCCATTTTAAATACACTTAAATTCTTATTATCACTCATCTTAAAACTCCCTTTAATACCTATTTAATAAATTCTTTTGCTGCTGCATCAACACATTTTAATGCATTTAATGAGCGTGGATAACCAATGTACGGTAAACATTGTGAAATAATCTTAATTAAAAACTCCTTGTCATTTCCAATTTTCATATTTGCAGCAGCATGTGAAGTCAATTGTGGTTCACACCCACCTTGTGCTGATAAGAAACAAAATGTAATCATTTCTCTTTGCTTATAATCAAGCCCTCTACGAGTGTAGTAATCTCCAAAGCAGTTAGCTGCTAGCCAATAATTAATGTGACGTTTTTCCTCTGGTCCAGACTTCCAAAAATCCTTCATGTTATCTCCAAAAATATCTACCTGTACTTTTGTTCCAGATTCACGTCTATTTTCTGTATTAGTAGTTGATTGACCTTCAAGTGGCAATTTAATTCCTCTACATTTAAGTATTTCATTTGTAGCTTTTAAAAATGGAAATACACGTGCCATACCAAGATAAGCAACTGCTTGATATACAATTTCCTTAACTTCAATTGGTGTTACTTCAAAGTTAAGTGCAACTGGAAGAATATCTTTATATATATCAATTCCTTGACATCCTATAAGAGTTGCTATAATTGCCATAAATCTTGTTTTATCATCTAGATCATCTTGATTAACTACTTCATCAAAAGCAAAATTTTCAAATATCTCAACAAATTCTGGATCAGTTTCACCAAACTCCGAAATACAACCTAATCTCATTTTTTCACGATACTCATTTGTTTTATTTGTAATTTTCATAATTAAACACCTCCATTTATTGGAATAACTTTATAATAGAACTTTAAGTTAACTCTAAGTCAATATCTAATTATAGGATTTTATTATTTATCATTTTTGCTATCTAACTTAAAAACTTCTCCTGCTGCAAGTATATTAATACGCTCTTGATTTACTACTCTTCCTATTAAATCAGCCGGGTCTCCATTAAAAGCATTCATTTCTGGAGCATCTACTGTTCCCCAATGAATTAAAATTAACTCTGCATCAGGATAAGTATTAGCAAGTTTAACCGCATCATCTAATCCAATATGCCATGAGTTATCAGAAAAATCTAATAATATTACATCAGGAGATGGCATTTCTAACTGCTCCTTTAATAGTCTTGAATCACCTGGTAACCAAATAGTACCTTCTGGAGTATCAATCCAAAATCCACAATAGTCTTCAAACTCAAATTTTCTAATTTTACTATACTTACTACTTTCATTTTGCCATGCATGATCAGCAGGTGTTAATTTTACATTTAAATTTCCCACCTTAAAACTTTCATATATATCATGACCAATACCATTTAATCCTTCTTCCTTCATTAATTCTGCTACATAATGTGGTCCATGATATGAATTACATACATTAGAAAGATTTTTACATGTAGTTCTACTAAAATGATCATTATCACAATGTGTAATTAAAACAGCATCTAAATTCGGAACGTCTTCAGACTTAATTGGCATATCTACTAATAATGGTAAATCAAATCCTTCTAATAATGGATCAATCATTATTACTGTTCCATGTGAATTTATCATAATTCCTGCACTTGATAACCATCGAATTTCAGTATCATTTATTTTATCAAAAGCCTCTCTCAAAATTGGTATAGTCTTTGGAGCTACTGCTTGCTTTTTTACGTTTCTCATTATTCTTAATCCCACTTTCATTAAATTTTAAAAACTTATTTTTCTTTAAAAGCACTTTTAATTTCTTCTATAAATTTAGTTGTTGCAGAAGAAAATATTTGATGTTTTTTCCATACAATCACTGTTCCAGTTTCAACCTTTGGAAAAATTGGTTTAAAACAAATATTAGTTTCATCATTAACATTAATTAAATTCTCTAAACTAAAAGCATATCCTAACCCTTCTTCTACCATAACAGAAGCATTTAAAACAAGATTATATGTTGAAATAATATTTAACTTATCATAATTCTTACCAAACCAATTAAAAATTTCATTTTGAATCATTCCACGTCTTGAACTAATTAAGGGCTTATCAATTAAATCATCAGCTGTAACATAATCTTTACTAGCTAAAACGTCATCTTTTCTCATTAAAACGCCCCAAACCTCTTTTTCCTTTAGACGTACAAAATCATATTTTGAAATATCTACTGGCTCAGTTAAAAGTCCTATATCAATTAAGCCTTTATCTATTTTCTCTTTAATATCATCAGCATTTGCACTATATAAGTTATACTGAACTTGAGGATATAAATCATGAAAGTCTTTCATTACTTTTGCAAGGCTATGCATAGAATTAGTTTCTCCACTACCAATGAATATTTCTCCTGCAATAATATCCTCATAATTTGAAAATTCATTTTCTGTTTTTTCAGCTAACCCTACTATTTCCTCTGCCCTTCTTCTTAAAAGCATACCTTTATCAGTTAAAACTATTTTACTTTTACTTCTTATAAAAAGCTGAACCTTTAGCTCTTCTTCTAGTTGCATTAGTTGTCTTGATAATGTAGGTTGTGTTATATTTAAACTTTCAGCTGCCCTTGTAATATTTTCTTCTCTTGCAACAGCTAAAAAATATTTTAAAACTCTAATTTCCATGTTATCACCTCTACTTTTGTATATTATACATTATTTCCCTCGAGCTTAAATAATTATATACAATTTAAGATACTAATTTTTCTCTATTTATGATTTTATTTTCTTTAGTAATAACAAAAGTTAAAATTAAACATATTGTATTAATTCCTATAGCTAATATAAATGAAAAATTATATGAGTTTGTAAAATCATATATATAACCTACTAATGTTAATGCAAAAGCTGCACCTAAATTTGATAAAAAAGATATAATTGGAAATACCTTTGAGTAATTATCTATTCCAAAGAAATACTTTGTTAAAACTGGTAGTCCTACCGCACCAACTGAATATATAGATCCAAAAAGGAAGGCACCAACTATTATCATTGATGATAATCCACTCATAAGTAAAATAACTCCTAAAGTATTTATTACTATCATTGTAATACTTGCTTTAACTGGTCCAATCTTATCACTCATAAATCCAATTACTAGCTTTGAAATAACATTCCCAAGCATCCCTGCTGATAATAAGCTAGCTCCTACTGATGCACTATATCCTATTGATTGTGCAAAACCTGGTAAATGCTGAGTTATTCCTGTAATTGTTGTATTTATAAGTGCAAATATACAAAAGCTTATAAATATGGTTGTCATAAAATCAAATCTTTGATTTTTATTAATATTTTTATTTATAATTTCATTTGTGCTATAACCAAAAGGTAACTTACCTTCATCTTTTGCAGTAACTTCAAATGGATAAATAACTGCTGGTAAACATAATGCAAGAATTATTCCAGCTTTGACTATATAAGCAGTTTCCCATCCTAACACTTCAATACATCTAGCTAAGATAGGTGAGCAAATAGCTCCAGCAAGTCCACTAAAGCCAAAAACTATTGATGTAGCCAATCCATGATTCTTTTCAAACCACCCATTTACTATCATTGTCAAAGGCACAATTGAAAATAAACCTGTACTAAATCCTCTTATAGCACCTAATAAATAAAATATATAAATATTTCTTGAATAAGCCATCATTCCAGTAGAAATAACTGAAATTAATACACTAAGTATTAAAATTAATTTATATGAAAATTTATTCATAATTTTAGGTACAATAAGTGCTGACATTGCAGTTACAATAGAAAATATAGTCATATGCATGGAAAATGTTCCTCTCATAATTCCTAAATCTTCAGATACAGGAGTATAAAACACTCCTGATGAATTAATTGATATTCCAATTGAAGATGCAGCAAGTCCACAACATACAACTAAAACAAGCCAAGGCTTAATATTATTTTTATTCATCAAATAACCCTTTCTTATTCATGTCCAACAATATTATGTGGAATATATTTCTCTTCAAGATATTTTATATCTTCATCAGTTAATTTAACTTTTAAGGCTTGTTCAAAATCATATAAGTATTTTTCCTTTGTAACTCCTACAATAGGTGCTGTAACTCCTTTGCTCCATAACCAAGCAATTGATACTTGCGACTTTGTTACATTATATTTTTTTGCAATTTCAGAAACTCTTTCAACGATTATTTTATCGCTTTCTTCTGTAGTATCATATTTTACTTTTGCAACTTTATCCTCTTTAAATCTCTTTGAATCTGAATTCCAATCACGAGTCAATCGTCCTGCTGCTAATGGACTATATGGAACTAAAGCTACCCCCATATCCTTACATAATTGATTCATTTCTCTTTCCTCTTCACGATATAATAAATTATAATGACCTTGCATTACCGAAAACTTTGTCCATCCATTCTTTTCAGCTATATATTGAGCCTTTGCAAATTGCCATGCATACATTGATGATGCTCCTAAATATAAAACTTTTCCTGAACGTACTAAATCATTAAGTGCACACATAGTTTCTTCAATTGGTGTATTATAATCCCATCTATGAATGTATAAAATATCAATATATTCTACTCCTAAACGTTTTAAACTTGCATCAACTTCATTCATAATAGCTTTTCTAGATAATCCTGATTTGTTTGGCCCTTTTCCCATTGACCCACTAACCTTTGTTGCAATAACAATCTCATCTCTACTTGCATAGTCTTTTAATGCACGTCCTAATATTTCTTCACTAGCTCCTAAACCATATACATTTGCTGTATCAAAAAAATTTATTCCAATATCTAATGATTTTTTTATTATCTTTCTAGATTCTTCTTCATTTAATACCCAACTATGAATCCATTTTTCTGGATCTCCAAAACTCATGCATCCTAAACAAATCTTTGATACTTCTAATCCTGTATTACCTAATTTTACGTATTCCATATATTATTCCTCCTTAAATCACTTTCTTTTACCTTATACTAATATTTTATTTTACAATTCCAATAATGTCTAATACCTATAATAAATATAAAATAATGCCTAATAAGCATTATTAATTTAGGCTTTCTAAAAAAACTCTAATTTTCACACCTATCATTTGGATCAACTATTTCCTAAAATAAAACACTCAAGGTAAATTAATTATTATCACCTTGAGCGTTTTCCTTATACTATATTAACCTATATATTTTTTCCCATTTCATAAGCCTCTAAGAATTGTGGAGTATTTTTAATTTCTCCCTTTCCCCATGCTCCAGTTCCATAAATTATCCCTTTTTCCTTTGCACCTGAAAGGCAATCTTCTGTAAATCCACGTATTGCCTCTACTGTACGTTTAAGCATATCTTTATTTGTATCAGCTGCAGTCATGATATAATAAAAATCCTTATTTCTTATTTCAGTATATCTTGGTACAGTTCTATCAATAAGTGTTTTTAATTGCCCATCCATTGAATAAAAATAAATTGGTGTTGCTAAAACAATTGCATCAGCACTAACCATTTTATCAAGTATTTCAGCCATATCATCATGTTGAACACATTTGCTAGTTGAATTACAGACTCCACAACCCATACAGTAATTTATTTTTTTCTGTGCTATAAATATTTTTTCAACATCATGCCCACTTTCTTTTGCACCTCTCATAAACTCATCACAAAGCAAATCTGAATTTCCACCTTTTCTTGGACTTGAAGATAAAATTAATACTTTTTTACTCATATTCACACCCCATTATATAATTAAAATTTTTAATTTAATTTTATATTTTAAGTATAAGTATTGAAGTTAACTCTAAGTCAATAGCATTTCTAAAGTTTTCTTATAAAACAAAAAATTAAATTCTTGATTGTAATACTAAATTAATCCTCGCACTACAAATTACAATCATCAAAACCACTAAAACTTATCTTATATGAAATATTTTCTTAAATTTATATTAATAAAACCCAAGTAGAACAATATAATCTTTCTACTTGGGTTTTTGAATTATTTTAAATTCATCTAACTTTATTTTCGTTGAAATTTCTATTATTTTAAAAAGCTTTTTACAAATTCAAACAAACTATTTCTTACCTCAATATTTTCTTCTAAAAAGTTTACTAAGGTCTCTATTTTAAGTTGCTTATATCTATGACCAATTCTATTTCTTATAAGTCTTGCCGAATTTATATAATTAGCTATTTCATCTGAGAAGATATTTTTTTCTTTTAATAGTTTTATCGCTGCATCAACCGTAATTCCTATTTAAAGCCTCTATTTTTATAATATTTTCTATCTCCTCATCATTTATATCTATAAGATCTATGCTTCTTCCTAGAAAATCCTCTAACTCTAAAGTTAGATTTAAATCCACTGTATCTGATATTTTATTCTCTCCAATAATTGCTATATCAATATCTGATTCTTCATTAAAGTCATCTTTTGTTAAACTACCAAATATAATTACATTCTCTATATTATTTCTTTTAAAGATTTCCTTAAATTCATTACTTTTTACTAATCTTAAAATATCTTCTTTTGAATTCTCTCCTAATATATTTCTATTAAAACTCATGTAAATCTCCTCTAATTTAAACAAATTTTAATTAACTTCTATCATTAAAACTGACTTTTATATAAATAATTATAACATTTGTTATATAAAAAGTCACAATAACGTAATCTTTAATGAACATACACCTTCATTTAAATACTTAATGCTATTTCCCCCTGTATTTTGACGGTGTACAACCATAGATATTACGGAATGTTTTTGCAAAATAACTCATATCCTGAAAACCACACATTATACCAATATCAACTATTTTCATATCTGTATTTGTTAATAATTCAGCAGCCTTTTTAATACGAAAAGACTTTAAATATTGTATAGGTGTAGTTCCAATTGTATTATGAAAACAACGTAAACATTCACTTACACTTAAAGATACACTTTCAGCAATTTCATCAATAGTAATATTATCTGAATAATGTTCATCAATATATTTAATCATATTTTTCATACGCTGACTATCTCTTAACTTCTTTGTTGATGTATTTGATTCTATACACTCTAAATGTTTAGACATAAGATAAATGATCTTTGATAAAGCATTACGAACTTCAAATTCATACCCCTCTTCTTCATTAGCACAAAGATACCATGCTTCATCAATACTACAAAGTATATCTTTTTGCCAGTGTATTGAATAATCTAAAAACAATCCTTTAAAAGAAATATTACTCAAAATCGGATTTAAATATTTAGTCCAAAATATACTATTAGAACTTCCACCAACTAAACGAGGATGAAATACAATAGAATGAAATCTACAGTTAATACTTTCATAAATCCATCCACCATGAAGAACCCCTGTATTAATAAAAAATCCATTTCCTTTATTTACAATATGCTTTTCACCATCTACAGCAATAATAGCTCTCCCTTCTGAAACAACAATTAACTCTAATTCTTCATGCCAATGCCAATCAACACATTCTCTTTGTAAATCATCATGGTAACATGCTATAGGGAAACTAGCAATTCCATGTTCTATTAATTCAAGACCAGTTTTATCTATTTTTGATATACATTCTGATAAAGCCATAACTACTCCTTTTTGAAGATATTGTCATATGAAAACGACTATTTTATCTTATTAATTTTATTTTTTTGATGATATAATCATATCAATATATAAAGGAGGAAATCAATATGTTTAGTTTATTATTAGCAGTTATATATTTAGCTTTTATTAGCTTAGGACTGCCAGATTCATTATTAGGTTCTGTATGGCCTACAATTTATCAAGAATTTAATGTTCCTGTATCTTATGCAGGTGCAATTTTTATGATTATTTCAGCTGGTACAATTTTTTCTAGCTTGCAAAGTGATCGTCTTACAAAATTATTAGGAACAGGTAAGGTTACAGCATTTAGTGTTCTGATGACAGCAGTAGCTTTATGGGGATTTTCTATAAGTAGCTCTTATTGGATGTTAGTATTATGGGCAATACCTTATGGCCTTGGTGCGGGTAGTGTTGATGCTTCATTAAATAACTATGTAGCTCTACATTATAAGAGTCATCATATGAGTTGGCTTCATTGTATGTGGGGTGTTGGAGCTAGTATAGGTCCATATATTATGAGCTTTGCATTACTTAATGGACAAACTTGGAACATGGGATATCGTTATATATCATTAATACAAGTTGTATTAACTATTATAATTATGTTAAGTTTACCACTTTGGAAAAAACGTCCTGTTATAGACGATGTAGATGGTGTTCAAGAATCTGAAAATAAAAAAGATAAAGCACTTACTTTAAAAGAAATAGTTAATATTCCAGGAGCTAAACAAGTAATGCTTATGTTTTTCTGCTATTGTGCATTAGAACAAACAACTGGATTATGGGCTAGTAGCTACTTAGTACTACAACATGGATTTGATTTAGAAATAGCAGCAAGTTATGCAAGTCTATTCTTTATAGGAATTACAGTAGGACGAGCTGTTAGTGGGTTTATTACTATGAAGCTCAATGATAAACAAATGATTTATTTAGGACAAGTCATTATTTTAATTGGTATTATACTTATGTGTTTACCATTTGGTCATCAAGTTGCTCTAGTAGGCTTGGTTACTATTGGTTTAGGTTGTGCTCCAATATACCCATGCATTATTCATTCTACACCAACGAATTTTGGAGCAGATAAATCACAAGCAGTTATAGGTGTACAAATGGCAAGTGCTTATGTTGGAAACTTACTAATGCCACCTCTATTTGGTATTATTGCAAATCATATAAGTGTAAGGCTATTTCCAGTATATTTACTATTAATTTTAATAGTTATGGTAGTAATGCATATTAAGTTAAATAAAAGTGTATCAAAAGATATGTTAATAAATTAAAAAAGTGCTAGGTATTTATAATTTTATATACCTAGCACTTTTTCTATTAATTGTTCCCACTCAAAATTAATAGAATTCAAAAACTATACATTTTGTGGAGATAAATATTGTCTCTTTTGTAATTCATCATCAAGTAAATATAATGCTGCTTGGTTATCCCCAGCTCTTCTTACTTTTTTAAGTAAAGCATTAAAGTTATTTTCTTCTTCTACTTGTTCATCGATAAACCACTTAAGTAAACTAATTGTAGAATGTTCTCTTTCTTCATAAGCTATATCAGTTAATAAATATATCTTTTTTGTAACTAATTGCTCATGCTCATATCCTTTTTGGAACACATCAATTACTCCATCATATTGTGTTTGTGGTTTATTTACTTGCTCTAATTCAATTGATCCATTTTTTTGATATACATAATCATATAATTTCATGGCATGATCTAATTCTTCTTTAGCTTGAACTCTAAAGAAATTAGCAAATCCGCTTAAATCAATTGATTCACAATATCCCGCCATTGCAAGATATGTATAAGAAGAATAAAATTCAAAATTAACTTGTTCATTAAGAGCTTTTAATAATTTTTCACTAAGCATTACCTTAACTCCTCCTCTATTAAAATATAACTATATAATATATTAAATATTATATTAATTGCAATAATTTGTTAGTAATTTCTACTTGTTAAATTTAATAATACTATTACTTTTATTCTGTTTTTATAAGTGAAAATGCACTAATTTCTGCAACACAAAATATCTACGTTATTATAAAATATATAGTACATATTAAATATAACAAAAAAAGATATAGAATCTAATGTATTACTAGACACTATATCTTTTTTATATAAATCTTTAAATAATTAATTAGAAACTTTTTTATTCTTTGAAATTAAGTAGTAAGGAATTGCTACAAATAAAATTCCTCCAACCATATTTCCTAAAGTAACTATTCCTATATTATAAATATATCCTGATACACTTACAGCTGCTGTTCCTGGAGCTAATAGTGCTATTGTAAGTAATGTCATATTAGCAACACTATGCTCAAATCCACATGTTATGAATATGAATAAGCACCAGAATATCATTATTAATTTTGAAACATCATCTTTACATCTAAAGCTACACCATACAGCTAAACAAACTAATATATTACAGAATAATCCTCTAAAGAATAATTCTGAAACTGGTAAGCTCATTTTTGTAGCTGCAGTATTTGCTATAAACTCTCCAACTGGTCCTGTTGCAAGACCTGTTAAGTAAAACATATATCCTGCTAATATTGAACCTGCTAAATTTCCAATAAATCCTGCTATCCAAACCTTTATAGTATCCATCCATGATACAGTCTTGTTTAATGATCCAACTGCCATTACAAAGTTGTTACCTGTAAATAATTCAGATCCAGCCATTACAACTAAGCTTAAAGCTCCACCAAAAGCAATTCCCATTACTATTTTAGTTGCTGGTGAACCTGCTGATGATAATAATCCTCCTATTGTAAATATAAGCATTATAGCCATACCTACAAAAAGTCCTGCTAACATCGCTGAAACTAAATATCCAACTTTATTATTTTTTAATAATTCATTTTTAGCTTTAGCTGCACCTGCAACTTTGTTAAATTCTTCGTTAAACATTATTATTCCCCCTAACTCTATTTGTTATTTTAATAACAATCTGTAAGGTTATTATAATGTCTAATTTGATTGTATTCAGTGATTATTATCACAAAATTGTTGTATTTTTTAGATTTTTTTCTATATTTTTTGTATTTTTTATTGTTATTTTAGTCATTTTTTCTATTTTAGTTATAATTAAAGTAAATTTTAGCAATTAAATTTTATTAAGATTATTCTTTTATTTGGATAATCAGAAAAAATACTATTATTTTATTTGATATTTTTTTATCACTTTTTTTTAACTTATATCAAATAAATAAGAAAAGCATCTTTAATACTTATTATCAAAATAAATTCTAAAAAATATTGTTCATTTGCTGATAAAGTCTTTAGTTCTAATATATTGTTTAAGCGATATGAAATTTTTAGATGTCTTTAATGTTCTAATTTAATTTATCCTCCATTACGTAACTATCATTTTTTTATTTTACGTAATTTCTTTTCTTACGTAATTATGATAAAATTAAGTTAAATTGAATAAAGAAACTTTTTTTGAGGAATTAGCATTAAAAAAATTTAACTATCATGGTTGATAAAAACTTAACTTTACAAGCAAAGAAATAATACCTTAATAAAGTAATGTCGTTAAGTAATTTAATAAATATATTTTTAGAAAATTATCTTAATAATACTAATAATTA